>LAZR01000089.1_pt1 | contig 125269 bp, 97 predicted proteins | sample 329461 | NCBI WGS metagenome assembly LAZR01 (sample SAMN03002196, study PRJNA259156) | marine sediment metagenome | biome: sea floor; feature: Hydrothermal impacted sediments; material: marine sediment; isolation source: Loki non-amplified sample from Loki's castle hydrothermal vent sediment ...
TCATGAACGATCCTTGCGATGAAATCCTGGGAAATCATAGCAAGGTTTTGAGACAGCGTTTTTACACACTCTGGGCCGATAGCAGCCTGTACCGAAGGACTCGTAAGGGAAAGGAGTAGGACATATAGCAAAGACCATTAGCCACAGCGCATTGTTCATAATAGGCCCTAAATGCATATGGCTCGGGTGGGCGAGCTATTGGATGAAGGGGGTGACCTGGAAAACACATTCATTCATCGCTTTGACGTATGGCCGCCAAAATCCGCAGCTATCTTTTCAAACCAATCGGCGTTGTCCCGATTGAAACGTGCTTTTTCTTCTGCAGTCATTGATGCCAAGAGATTGATTTTTCGAGCTCGGTTTTCAGCCTTGATGCGACATCCTGCCTCAAAACCGGCTGGTATTTTTTCGAATTTCATTGCTGCTAACTCCCAGTTTCTGACGTCCATCTGAGAAAACGTTACAGCCTAAATTTCTGGCTTGGTAGTCCTGCTATGAGTTTGCGCGTTAAGCGGCTAGCAGCCGCCTGCCGTGACCTGTTCGAAATCACGCTCCTTGCCGAGAGTAGGTTCACGATGCCGTTATGTGTGCAGCCCGCTAAGCCCACTCACTATAATCGTCATTGAGGGTAGCGGCGTCTTGCAGGTGCAGGATGCTGCACTTTTTTCGATGAAGTGAACGGAAAGTGCAGCATGTTGCACAATTCAGTGGGTAGCAAAGGGTTCGAAAGGAGTTTCGATCCTGCTTTAGCACCATTTTCAATCGACTCGAGGCTCTGATAATGAGATCTCTTTTCCCCCTATCAAGATAGTACTTGGGGTGTTGGAATCGATCTCTGTCGGCTTGGTTTTGCTTTTGCTCGCCTGAGGTGCATCTCGGCCATAGACCTTTAGCCAATCTCTATGGTTATAGGTCTCTTTGAACAAACCGAGCAAATGTTCGTGCCAGTCTTTCAATGCGGCCGCTTTTTCGTCGAAATAGGCATACCTGTCGTAAATTGCGTCAACGCTCAGATTGGCGTGATTCAAGATCCTGCTGCGTACATTTTTGCCTAGTCCTCGGCTGGACATATGAGTCGTAGCGGTTCTGCGCAAGTCGTGAGCAGTGGGCCTAGGGTATCCTTCAGCGATCCGAAGCAAGCCTTCAGACATCACTAATTCTGTGTTGGCGACGTAAGTGTCATAGAGCCTGCGCATTGCTCGGTTTAACGAAGGCTGTGATTGGTGGAGTGTCGTACCTCGGCCAGGCAGAACCCAGGGGCTCGGTTTTTCGTTATTGCCGCTTTTTTCAAGTTTTACTGCTTGAAGATGTTTAAGGTGCTCCAGAATCTTGATCACGGGGGTGGATAGGGGGATCGCGACAGGATTATTGTTTTTCTCGAAAAGGCCAGATCTGTCCCAGATCCCTTGGTCAAAATCCAGGTCTACCCAGCGCATGGCAGCGATAGTTCCCGAGCGTTGCGCAAGCATCAAGGAAAGCAGTAACGCGAAACGAGTGGCTACGGTAATTGTAGGACTCGCTAACTGTTTTAAAAACCACACAATTTCATGCTGATTGAGAGCTCGCTCTCTAGGTGTTTCTTTCGCTATTTTTTTCATCTTCACCAGTGGTGTGGCTTCGATAATGTCGCGCTCGACGCAAAAATTGAACAGCTTCCGTACGACTGCTTGTAGGCGATTGGCTGCGACTGGGGCGGTTTTGGCCTTGTCATCCAGTAGAGCCAAAATTTGCCTGCGCTTGACGTCTTGGAGCTTCATGTCCCCGATGGATTTTACAAGCTCGTTCTCGAGCATCCGCTGGTCTTCTTTCCAGGATTTTTTGTTGGCTTTGGCCCATTCGAGGTAAGTCTCCACGGCATCAGCTACGGAGGGGCTTGTTCGGTACTCGAAAAGCTCTAGCGTTTTTTTCTTACCCGGATCGATGCCTTGCTCTACTAATTGGGCAGCATGAGTTGACCTAGCTCGGGCATCCGCCAGTGACATCTTTGGATAGGAGCCTAAAGTCAGCCGCCTTGGTTTGCCATGGAAGCTGTATAGCAGGATGTACGCTATGGATTTTTTGTTAACCCGTACGCCAAAAGTCCCCTGGCCATAAACAGGAGGGTCGAGGAATTCTTGGCGGGGTTTCTTCGGGTCGTACTTCAGCCGCTTCAGAAAATGTTCTTTCAATGCAGAGCGATTGCTGCTCATGGCCGATCCTTTTTGGGGTAGGTTTCGGGTAGGAGTTTAGCGTTTCGGGTAGGGTTGGGGTAGGAGTTTGACCATTTTTCTTTCGTGGTTATACATTGCCTGTTTTGGGCGATATGGCATATAAATCTTTTAGAAACATATGGATGGGTTATGTCTGGCTTGGATTGTAGTCTCTAAGAGCCTCTGATTCCGTAGTTATAACACTGACTTGTAATCAGTAGGTCCCGAGTTCGACTCTTGGTGCCGGCACCAGGTAAAACAACGAATTAGGCTCGCTTCAAAAGCGGGCCTTTTTTGTTTCTGGCTTTTGAGTACCCCCTGGGTACCACTTCTCTCCTTAAACGCCGAGCGTGACAGGCGGGGCGTCACCCAAAGAAGCAAAAACGAATCTGGGCCCCGGCTGTTCTGTCACTTAGCCGGCATCAGGCGCTCCGGCCAGCGACCGATAAACATTGACCATCGCCAGCACCTTCTCGGTCTGGCTCTGCACTAGGCTGTCACGCATACCCGCCAATTCCTGCTCCGCAGCGAGCAGCTCGAAGTAGCCGATAAAACCCTGTTCATATCGATCACGCGCTTGCTCTACGGCCTGGGTAGCGGCGTCCGTTGCGCTTTGCAGCAATGCCACTCGGTCTTGGGAGTGCTGATAGCGCAACAGCCAGGTTTCGGTCTCTTCCAGCGCAAGCAGTACAGCCTGCCGGTAGTCAGCCAGCAACCTGGCCGATTGGGCGTCGGCAGCATCGATGCGCGCCTGGACGTGTGCTCGATCAAGAAACGTCCAGTCGACACCCAAGGCTACGCGTCCGGTGCGCGCACCACCGGTAAACAGATCCGTGCCATTCCCGGCCAATGAGCCCAGCAATCCGTCCAGAGTAAAGCGTGGGAACAGGTCGGCACTGGCAACGCCGAGGCGTGCGCTGGCTGCCGCCAGACGCCGTTCGGCTGCTTGAATATCCGGCCGCCGGCGTAACACGTCGCCAGGGCTGCCGGCGGCAATCGATGGGCTGCAGCTGGGCAGATCACCATGCACCGCGAGCAAGGTCGTCAGCGCCGTAGGCGTCTGGCCGGTCAGTACGCCAATGCGGTGGATGCCAGCTCCAATAGCTGCTTCCAGTTGCGGGATGACCGCCCGGGTGGAATCCAGCTGGGCGCGTGCCCGTACCTGGTCAAACAGGGTGCCGCGACCCGCCTCCAGGCGAGCACCGACAATATCCAGCGAAGCCTGTTGCAGACTGACGTTCTCTTCGGCCACGCGCAGTTGTTGTTGCAGGCCGCGCAGCTGGAAGTAGCTGCTGGCCAATTGACCTGCCAGGGCCACCTGCAAGGTCTGCCGATCCGCGCCGGCAGCCTGTAGTTCGGCTTCGCTGGCTTCTGTGGCACGCCGCAGCCTTCCGAACAGGTCCAGTTCCCAACTTAGCGCCACTCCTGCCTGATACAACTCCAACCGCTCCTGATCAGGCTGATTTCGTTCCACCTCCGCCAGACGTTGGCCCGACCCACCAGCGCCTGCTGTGACACTCGGTAGTTGATCGCGGCGGGTACCACGCAATAATGCTGCAGCCTCCTGGTAGCGCGCCAATGCTGCCTGCAAGCTCTGATTGTCCACCAGGGTCTGCTCGATCAGTTGAGCTAGCAACGGATCGTCAAAACCCTGCCAGAACAGCTGCTCATTATTCAGGCCAGGTTGATCCGCAGTCAGCGCGGTGGTCTGGTCGTGGGTAAAGTGCGCCATTGGCACCGGAGCCGGCGCCTGATAGTCCGGCCCCACCGCGCAGGCACTTAGCAGTACTGCCATGGATACCATGCTTGCAACCTTATTCATGGGACTCTCCCGTTTTTTGCTCGCCGCGTTTGGCCAAGGTCCTCAGGGCCACGTAAAACACCGGTGTCAGCAGCAGCCCGAACAGCGTCACGCCAATCATGCCGGTGAACACCGTGATGCCCATCGCGTTACGTACCTCTGCGCCGGCGCCGGAGGCGACGACCAGCGGGACCACACCAGCAATAAAGGCTACCGACGTCATGATGATTGGGCGCAAACGCAGACGGCTGGCTTCCAGTGCAGCACTTACGGTGTCACGCCCCTGGATTTCCAGTTCGCGGGCAAATTCGACGATCAGGATCGCGTTCTTGCAGGCCAGTCCCATCAACACCACCAGTCCGACCTGTACGAAAATGTTGTTGTCGCCACCGGCCAGCCAGACGCCAAACAGCGCGGCGAGCAGACACATCGGTACGATCAGGATCACCGCCAGCGGCATTACCCAGCTTTCATACAGCGCGGCTAGCACCAGAAACACCAGCAGCAATGCCAGCGGGAATACCACCATGGCCGCATTGCCCTGGGTCACCTGCTGGAAGCTCAGATCGGTCCATTCCAATGTCATCCCCGCTGGCAATACCCTATCGGCCACCTCCATCACAGTCGCCAGCGTTTGCGCAGAGGAGAGCAGGGACGGGTCGGACTGGCCGATCAGGTCCGCTGCCGGGTAGCCGTTGTAGCGGATCACTGGGTCCGGCCCGAAGCTTTCGCGCAAGGTGACCATGGTATTGAGCGGCACCATCTCGTTATTGGCGTTGCGCGTGTAAAGGTGGTCGATGTCACTGGGTTCGTCGCGGAACTGCGCATCGGCCTGGGCCATGACCCGGTAGGTCCGGCCGAACAAATTGAAGTCGTTGATATATTGCGAGCCGAAATACAACTGGAGGCTGCCGAACAGATCATTCAACCGCACGCCCTGCGCCTTGGCTTGCATGCGATCCACGTCGGCATCCAACTGTGGCACGTTGGCCTGATAGGAGCTGAATGGGTAGAACATGCCCGGCGTTTCGCTCAAGGCCAGGGCCAGGTCGTTAGTGGCGGTTTGCAGCTCACCGTAGCCAGCGCCGCGCCGATCCTGAATATACAGCGAATACCCTGAGCCCGCGCCCAGACCAAATACCGGTGGCGGCATAAAAGTAATCGCGAAGCCTTCGTTGATTCCCCCCAACTGCGCGTTGATGTCATCCGAGATGGCCTGGGCAGTGCGGTCGCGCACTTCGAAATCATCGAACAGGATAAACACCGTGCCCACATTGGGCGTGTTGGTCCCCTGCAAGGCATTGAACCCGACGAAGGCCGCTGCGTCCGAAACGCCTTCGGTGCTCAGCGCGAGCTCACTGACTCGTTGGGCGACCGCTTCGGTGCGGTCCAGCGACGCCCCTTCAGGCAACCGGATACTGCCGATCAGGTAGGTCTTGTCCTGGGTCGGAATAAAGCCGCCGGGTACCTGACCGAACATCAACGCGGTGCCGCCCAGCAGCAACACATACAGCCCGAACACCAGTCCCCGGCGGCTCAAACTGCGGCCGACCAGTGACTCGTAGCGCTGTGCGTTACGCAGGAAGAACCGGTTGAACGGGCGGAATATCCAGCCAAACAGGGAGTTGATGATGCGCGCCGGCAAATCCGGCGGCGCACCGTGCGGCTTGAGCAACGCTGCAGCCAGCGCGGGCGACAGGGTCAGTGAGTTGATCGCGGAGATCACCGTGGCAATCGCGATGGTCATTGCGAACTGGCGGTAGAACTGACCGGTGATGCCGTCCAGAAACGCCATGGGCACAAATACCGCGCAAAGCACCAGGCTGATCGCGACGATCGGACCGCTCACTTCACGCATCGCCTGATGCGCGGCGGCCAGTGGTGCCAGGCCGGCCTCGATATTGCGTTCGACGTTTTCCACTACCACGATGGCATCATCCACCACGATTCCGATGGCCAGTACCATGGCGAACAGCGTCAGCGTATTGATGGAAAAACCCATCATCAGCAGCACCGCAAACGTACCAACAATCGACACCGGTACCGCCAGTAGCGGAATCAGCGAAGCGCGCCAGGTCTGCAAGAACAGGATGACCACCAGCACCACCAGCGCGACCGCTTCGAGCAGGGTAATGATCACCGCCTTGATCGAGGTGCTGACGAATACCGTCGGGTCGTAGGCGACTTCCCAGCCGAGCCCTTCAGGGAAATCCGCTTCCAGCTCGGCCATCTTCTCGCGCACCGCTGCCGACACGTCCAGCGAATTGGAGCCCGGCGCCTGAAAAATTGGCAGCGCGACCGCCTGACGATTATTGAGCAGCGCCCGTAGCGCGTCCTGCGAGGCCGCCAGTTCGATGCGTGCTACGTCCTTCAATAACGTGACTTCGCCTTGTGCACCGGTCTTCAATACGATGTTGCCAAACTCTTCGACCGTTTCCAGGCGACCCTGGGCGTTGATCGAAATCAGCATATCGGACCCATCCGGCATCGGTGGCGCGCCAATCTGACCGGCCGAGACCTGAATGTTCTGCTCGCGCACCGCAGCGCTGATATCGCCGGCGGTCACCCCCAGCGAAGCCGCGCGCTGCGGATCGATCCACAGCCGCATGGCGTAATCGCCCGAACCAAACAGACCTGCCTGACCTACGCCGGGAATACGCGCCAGTTCGTCGCGAATATGCAGCACCGCGTAGTTGCGTATATAGGTGGAGTCCAGACTGTTGTCCGGCGAGATCAGATGCACCGCCATCATCAAGTTCGGCGACTGCTTCTGTGTGGTCACGCCGAGTTGGCGTACATCCTCGGGTAGACGCGGGAGCGCCTGGGCTACTCGATTTTGCACCTGCACCTGGGCCTGATCGGGATCGGTGCCCAAGGCAAAGGTGACCGTCAGTGCCAGGCTGCCGTCACTGCCGGCGACCGACTTCATGTAGATCATGTCCTCGACGCCATTGATGGCCTCTTCCAGCGGGGTGGCCACGGTCTCGGAAATGGTCTTGGGGTTGGCGCCCGGGTAGCTGGCGCTGACCAGCACGCTGGGCGGCACCACCTCGGGATACTCGCTGACCGGCAGCAACGGAATGCTGATCAACCCGACCACGAAAATGATGATCGACAGCACCGAAGCGAAAATCGGACGGTCTACGAAGAAGCGCGAAAAATTCACGGCAACAGCCTCCCGGAACGCGTCCGGAGGCGCGCCCGTATCAGTTGGAAATCAAAAAAGGTTTGTGAGGAACGCTAATGCCTCAACGGGCTGTCGCGACGACCACAGGTGATGGCGCGCGGCGCATATCGACCAGCTCCGGTGCCACCTCGATACCGGGGAAGGCGATCTTCTGCAGACCGTTGACTACCACCCGCTCACCGGCGCCCAGACCTTCGGTGATGATCAGCAAACCATTCACTCGGCGGCCGGTTTCGACAATGCGCCGCTCGGCTCGGTTGTCGTCATCCAGCACATACAGGTATCGGCGATCCTGGTCGGTCATCACCGCTTTCTGATCAACCAGCAGCGCGGCACTGGCTGCCGCCACCGGCATTTCTACCCGGGCAAATTGACCGGGACGCAGCGCTCCGTCCGGATTGGCAACCTGGGCGCGATATTGCAGGGTGCCGGTCCGGGGGTTGTACTGGTTATCGATAAAGTCCAACTGGCCCTGATAGGGAAAGTCGTCCCCACCCGCTAGCCCGATACGCACCGGCACGCTCTGGCCGTGCGGATTATCCTGCACGGTCTGCTGGTCGCTTTCGAAGTAGACGTAAAGCGGGTCGACCGACACCAGCGTCGAGAGCAAAGTAGTATCTGCCGTGGCGAGATTTCCACGTGTTACCTGGGCGCGGCCTATGCGCCCGCTGACCGGCGCCTTGACCCGGGTGTACTCCAAATTCAGCTGCGCGCTTTCCAGCGCTGCGGCCGCGGCATTCACTCCAGCCTGAGCCATGGTCTTCGCCGCATTGCGCTGCTCGAACTCCTCGCGGGAGATGGCCCGGCGCTCCCATAGCTGTTCGGACCGGGCCGCCTCGCTGCTCGCTAGAGTCAACTGGCTGCGCATGCGCGCCAGCTCGGCCTGCGCCAACTGCTCACGGGCTTCGTAGGGGCGTGGGTCTATAACGAAGAGCACGTCTCCCTCGCTGACCAGTTCGCCTTCTTCAAAGCCGACCTGATCGATATAGCCGCTGACTCGCGGACGCAGCTCCACTGTTTGCGGCGCCTCGACCCGGCCGCTGAAGGCTCCCCACAGGGTTACTGACTCGGGCTTTACGACGGCCACCTCAACCTCCGGGGGTGGTAGTGGCGTTGCGCTTTCCTGTCCTCGGGCGTCGCAGCCGGCCATGACGGCCAACAGCAAGGCGCCGAGCAATGTCATTTTGGCTTCCTTAAAGGTGATAGTTTGCATGTGGTTCTCACTTCCCGTCGGGGCTACTGATCTGAATCGTTCGCAGGAAGACGCAGGGCGCCTTGGTAGTGTTGAACCATACGGCCAGTGCCGTTATCACAGGTAGCGCATTACTGCCGCATGATTGCCTGATTCTATTTATACAGAAACAAGCAGCAATATCATCAGGTCCGAAAAATGCCATTAAGACTGAACATCTGCCCTTCTTAAGGGCCGTACTGGCGGTTGTTTGCGCGATCCTGCCGGTTTGTTGCCTATTCCTGCAATAGTCACATAACCGTCATATGCCTTACCCAATCCTGTATATACTGCTTGCACGCTTTTGGAGGTAATCATGCATCCCGTCGTCCATTCAGCTCCTGCACTCGATACCGTTCTCACCCCGGCTCTCACCCCGGCGCCACTGCCCGATGCACCTATGTGCCGTGAGCTCGCCGAGCTGGTTTCGGCCAGAATGACCCAGGAAGGCGTCTATGAAACCGACATTCCGGGGCTGGACCTGTTTCGGGTCGATGCCCCTACTAGCTGTATGTCCACCGTCTATGAGCCGTCGCTGTGTGTGATCGCCCAGGGTCGCAAGGTGGTACAGCTGGGTGATCGGGAGATCGTCTATGGCGCTCTCAGCTATATGGTGTCCAGCGTCGACCTGCCGGTGAACGGGCGCGTGGTGGATGCCTCTCCGGAAAACCCGTTTCTGGCAGTGAAAATTAATATCGACCCCGCCGAGGTAGCCGAACTGGTGTTGCAATTAGGCGACGCCGCCGCGTATCGAGGGGCCGTTGATTGTCCCTATTCAGCCTGCGGCCTCTGCGTTGCCCAGGTCGATCTGGGCATACTCAATGCGATGACCCGGCTGGTGGGATTACTTGATTCTCCGACCGACGCGCGCGTGCTGGCACCCTTGATTCAGCGTGAAATCATTTATCGCGCGCTGGTCGGTGAGATGGGTTCGCGCATGCGCGAGTTCGTGTCCGCCGACAGTCAGTCGAATCGTATTTCGCGGGTGATTTCGGTGCTCAAGGATCGGTTTGCTGAGCCGCTGCGAGTGCGTGAACTGGCGGAAGACGTGAATATGAGCGAGTCGACGCTGTACCACAGTTTCAAGCAGGTCACGCGCATGTCGCCGCTGCAGTTTCAAAAAAAATTGCGCCTGCACGAGGCGCGACGGCTGATGCTCAGCGAGGGCCTGGAAGCCGCTACGGCCAGCTACAGGGTCGGCTATGAGAGCCCCTCGCACTTCAGCCGTGAATACAGCCGCATGTTTGGCGCACCGCCGCGCGCGGATGTGGTCAAATTGCGTGGCGAAACACGCATGAGCGTGCCGGCGTAGGCTGCATTCTCTGGCAGGCAGGCAGGCAGGCAGGCAGGCAGGCAGGCAGGAGATCCAACGCGAAATAGTAGCCCACCACTCAACTGGTGAGCTTCGCCTCTCTTGCGCTATAACGGATAGCGGCTCAGCTCCCGCGCTATTACTAACCGCTGAATCTCGCTAGTGCCTTCATATATCTGCGTGATACGCGCATCGCGGTATAACCGCTCAACTGGATAATCCTCCAGATAGCCGTAGCCGCATGGATCTGAATGGCCTGGGAGCAGACTTTCTCGGCCATTTCACTGGCAAACAACTTGGCTTGAGAAGCTTCTGACAGGCATGGTAGGCCGGCGGTGCGCAGGCGCGCTGCGTGGAGGACCAGCAGACGGGTGGCGTTCAGTCTGGTGTGCATATCGGCCAGCATATTGGCAATGCTCTGGTGCTCGGTGAGTGCGACGCCGAACTGTGTACGGTCACGGGCGTAGCCAAGGGCAGCTTCGAATGCTGCTCGGGCGATCCCTAACGCCTGCGCCGCGATGCCGATGCGTCCCCCTTCGAGATTGGACAGCGCAATCGCCAGTCCCTTCCCGCGCGGCCCTAGCATGTTGGCTTCGGGAATCCGGCAATTGTCGAAACTGATGGCGCAGGTGTCGGAGGCGCGGATGCCCATCTTGTGCTCCATGCGTTCCACCTTGAAGCCCGGGTTGTCGGTGGGTACCAGAAAAGCCGACAGGCCTTTTTTACCCAGTTCCGGGTCGGTGACGGCGAACACGATGGCAAGGCTGGCGCGTTTGCCGTTGCTGACAAATTGCTTCGCCCCATTGATCACCCACTCGCCATTGTCGAGTACTGCACGGGTTCGCAGGTTATGCGCTTCGGAGCCGGCGTGTGGCTCGGTCAGGCAAAAACAGCCAATGGCCTGGCCGGCAGCCAGGGACGGCAGCCACTCTTGCTGTTGCGCCTCGGTGCCGAATTTGAGTATCGGACCGCAGCCTACGGAATTGTGAATGCTCATCAGCGCGCCTGTTGCACTGCAGCCTGCCGAAATTTCCTCTACCGCCAGGGCGTAAGCGACATAATCCAGATAGCTGCCGCCCCATTCTTCCGGCACGACCATGCCCAGCAGGCCGAGTTCGCCCATCTGGCGGACCACTGCGTCATCGATCCAGCCGGCCTGGTCCCACTCGGCGGCGCGTGGCGCGAGTTCAGTCTGGGCGAACTGGCGGGCCATATCCCGGATCATGCGCTGGTCTTCGTTGAGTTCAATGTCGTGCATAGGTTGTCTCTCTGATCGCTGCTGTCAGGCTTGGCGCTGGATGCCGCCGGCACCCGTGGCGAAGCCGTGGAAGAATTCATTTACTTGTCGCGGGGCGACTTCTTCAAGCGTTGCCGGATTCCAGCGTGGTGACTTGTCCTTGTCGATGAGCAAGGCTCGCACGCCTTCCATGATATCGCCCTTGCTGAACCACTGCCGGTCGAGGTGCAGCTCCAGTGCAAAGCAATCCGCCAGGCTCAGCTCGCGACCGCGGCGGACCAGTTCCAGGGTAACGCTCATGGACAAGGGGGAGCGGCTATTGAGCAGTGATACGGTTTTTTCTGCCCAGTCCTGGTAGGACACGCAATGCTCGGTTTCCAGCGAGCGGCGTATGCCGAGCAGATCGTCATGACCGAAGTGCCGATCTATAGCCGAGCGTATGGCCTTGATTTCAGAGCCGGGCATCTTGCTGGAACACATTCTCGCCAACAGGCCATCCAGATCCCCACCTGCATTGTCGGACCAGGTCATGCTGTTCAGTTCACGATCCAGCTCCGCCAGCATGTCACTCGCCAGACAGTGGTCGGCCAGGCCGGTGTAGAGAGCATCTGCGGCGCGTATTTGTGTGCCGGTGAGGCCCAGGTACACTCCGATCTCTCCGGGCAGCCGCGACAGAAAGTAGCTGCCGCCCACATCCGGAAAATAGCCAATGCCGGTTTCCGGCATGCCCATCCGCACCCGCTCAGTGATTACCCGGTGCGACGCGCCCTGCACCAGCCCCATGCCGCCGCCAAGCACAAAGCCATCCATCAACGCGAGAACTGGTTTTGGGTAGTTGTGGATGGCTTGATCCAGCGCATATTCTTCCTCGAAGAAAGTGATATGCATGCTGTCGCCTGCCTTGAAGCTGTCGTACAGCGCCCGGATGTCACCACCGGCGCAGAACGCCTTTTCGCCACGTCCGCGCAGCACCACGGCCACTATGTCGTCGTTCTTACTCCAGCGGTCAAGCTGATCGCGCAGCATCCTGATCATGTCCAGCGTCAGGGCGTTTAAGCCTTCGCGGCGGTTGAGAGTGAGATGCCCGATCTGGTTGCGCTCCTCCACCAGAACCGGGAGCTGTGAATCACTCATCCTTGCCTCCGGCATAAAGCTTGATGATTGCGGAGAAATCCAGTGCGCCATTTCCCTGGCCGCTGAAGGTCTGATACAGCTGCTGGGCAAGAGCGCCGAGTATCACCGGCTGGCGGGCTTGTTTGGCGGCGTCGGTAGCCAGCCCCAAATCCTTGAGCATGAGGTCAGTACCAAAACCACCTGAATAGCCCCGTGACGCGGGGGCGCTGTCCATTACGCCAGGGTAGGGGTTGTACGTATCCGAGCTCCAGCAACGTCCGCTGGAGGTATTGATGATGCCTGCGAGTACCTTCGGGTCCATACCGAGCGATACGCCAAGATTCATCGCTTCGGCTGTGCCTATCATGGAAATCGCCAGCAGCATGTTATTGGCGACCTTGGCCACCTGGCCGTTACCCGCCGGGCCGCAATGGACGATGTTCTTGCCCATGGCCTGAAGTACCGGCAGTGCAGCGTCAAAGTCCGCCTGCTCGCCGCCGACCATGAAGGTCAGCGTGCCGGCTGCAGCGCCACCGGTACCGCCGGATACTGGCGCGTCGAGCATCAGGTTGCCGTGCTTGCTGGCGGCGGCCTCTACTTCCCGAGCGCTCATCGGATCGATGGTTGAGCTGTCGATGAGTCTTACCTTGGGGCTGACGTGCGCCAGCAGACCCTCGTCACCCAGGTACACGCTTTTGACGTGCTGGGCGGCTGGCAACATGGTGATGATCAGCTCGACGTCGCTCTTCGCCAGTGCCGCGATGGTATCGGCGGCTGTGGCACCGGCTTCAACCAGCTGGTCCACCGCAGGCTTGGACAAATCGAAGACGGTGAGCTGATGGCCGGCTTTGACCAGGTTAAGGGCCATCGGGCCGCCCATGTTGCCAAGACCAAGGAATCCAATTTTCATGACAGTTGCCTCGTTATTGTTCTAGCTGTGGGTAAACACCGGCTTGCGCTTTTCAGTAAAGGCCAGCATGCCTTCGCGCTGGTCGGCGGTGGCAAAGATCGAGTGGAATAGCGTCGCTCTGCCTGGTTCATTTAAGAGCAATGGTGGTATTTACCGCGCCAGCCACTTCATCCTCATCGAACCAGCGAGCGGTCACGGTCTTGGTTTGGGTGTAGAACATGATGGCCTGCTTGCCGTAGGGGCCCAGATCGCCCAGCTTGGAGCCCCGTGAGCCGCTAAAGGAGAACAGCGGCACAGGTACGGGAATTGGCACGTTGATGCCTACCTGGCCCACGTCGATATCTTCCTGAAAACGTCGGGCTGCGGCGCCTGAGCGGGTAAATATGGCAGTGCCGTTTCCGTTCGGATTGGCGTTGATAAGCTCGATCGCTTCATCCAGTTTGTCGGCTTGCATCACGCAAAGCACCGGCCCGAAAATTTCCTGATGATAGACGGTCATCTCCGGCTTGACGCCAGCAAAGATGGTCGGACCGATAAAGCTGCCTTTCTCGTAACCGCTAACCGTCGGGTTGCGTCCGTCCAGCACCAGTTCGGCCCCTTCATCGATACCTTTCTGAATCAATCCGTGGATGCGTTCCAGCGCTGAACAGGACACCACTGGACCGATATCCGTGCCTGGCTCTACCCCACCATTGATTTTCAGCGTTTGCGCAAGGCGGGCCAGTTCCGGCAGCCAGTTGCGTGCCTCGCCAACCAGCACCACCACAGGCAAGGCCATGCAGCGCTGGCCCGCCGCCCCGAAAGCCGCGCCCAGCAGATTGTTCAGCGTCTGCTGCTTGTTGGCGTCGGGCATGACGATGGCGTGGTTTTTCGCGCCCATCATGCACTGGGCACGTTTGCCGGACTGGATGGCCCGATTGTAAACATGGGTGCCGACGTGGGTGGATCCGACGAAAGAGACTGCCTTGATGTCGGCGTGATCACAGATCGCATTCACCGCATCCACGCCGCCGTGTATCACGTTCAGCACGCCGGGCGGAATACCCGCTTCCAAAGCTAGCTCCACCAGGCGCATGGTAACCATCGGGTCCTGTTCGGAGGGCTTCAACACGAAGGTATTGCCGGTGGCGATCGCCATTGGAAACATCCACAGTGGAATCATGGCCGGGAAATTGAACGGAGTGATGCCGGCGCATACGCCGAGCGGCTGCATCAGTGTATAGGTGTCCACCCCACCGGCCACGTTGTTGGCCAGCTCGCCCAGCTGTAGGTTGCCGACAGCAGAGGCATGTTCGACCACTTCCAGACCGCGAAACACGTCGCCCTCGGCATCAGCTAGAGTCTTGCCCTGCTCGGCGGTCAGAATCGCAGCCAGTTCCTTGATGTTGTCGCGGATCAGCTGCTGGTACCTCAGAAATACACGGGCTCGGGCGCCGATAGGCGTTTTGCGCCAGGTCTTGAATGCTTGCTTGGCGCTGGCGACGGCGGCATTGATTTCATCTTGCGTAGCGAAGGGTACCCGCGCCAGCACTTCCTGAGTGGCTGGGTTGATGACGTCGCGCCACTGCTCGGTTTGGGATTCGACGAATTCGCCGTTGATCAGTAGTTTGACAGTAGGGACATTATTGCTGCTCATGGGAACGGCCTCTGGGCTCAGCGCAAGCCTCGGTTGTTTAATAAAGTAGATAGATAGTACAAGTGCATTTTTACTGGCTACAATTGGCAGATCCGCAACACAGGTCTGCATTTATGCACAGAGCAAGGCGATTGGATGGATTGGGATAATCTGCGGTATTTTCTTGAGCTCAGCCGGGCAGGGCGTTTGACCACTGCGGCGCGGCGGCTGGGTGTCGACCACACTACTGTGTCGAGGCGTATTCAGGCGCTCGAAAAAAGCCTCGGTGTGACGCTGTTTATCCGGCAGACAACCGGTTATACCCTGACCGAAGCCGGCCGCAGCTTGTTGCCACAGGTGGAGCTGATGGAGGGAGCCAGCGTCCGGATCGAGCAGGCGCTTCCGAACTCCGAAGAGCAGCTATCAGGCCGGGTGCGCATAGGCGCCACCGAGGGCTACGGCACCATCATGCTGGCGGGGCAACTCAGCGGCCTTAGTCAACGATACCCTCATTTGCATCTGGACCTGCTGGCGCTTCCGCGGGCGGTGAGATTGTCGCGTCATGAAGCAGATATCGTGATCACCCTGGAGCGTCCCGAACGGGGGCCTTTCATTATTACCAAGCTGACCGACTACGTGCTGCGCCTCTATGCCAGCAAAGACTATCTGGAACAGCACAGCCCGATCCGCAGGCGAGAGGACCTGGCCAAGCACCGGTTCGTCAGCTACATAGATGACTTGGTCTTCAGTAAGGAGTTGCTGTTTCTCGACGAAATCGCCGGCTCGGATGAGGTCAGCCTGCGCAGCACCAGCGTGCTGGCGCAGCAGGAAGCTATCGCCGCGGGTGCCGGGATCGGCATCCTGCCGGCCTTTTCCGCAGATACAGATTCCCGCCTGAGCCTGGTCCTGCCCGAACAGATCCGCTTTATCCGCACCTTCTGGATGCTGATGCCCATCGAATTGAAGGACATCGCGCGGATGCGGGTCACCTGGGACTACCTGCGCGAGATGGCGGAGGACTCTCAAGCGCGGCTATTAGCGGCTCGCTGAAGCGGGCGGCTCATTCTTCGGTAGCGATGTAGAGTCGCCAACCGTGCTCAGGTCTGCGGCGGACTGCAAATTTTTTCAACTTTTCCAGTCTTGGACGATCCGGTCTACATCTACCATCGAATAAATCCACTCACGCCCGGATTTCTCTTTCTTGAACAACTTTTTTTGCACCAGCCCGTTCAAAACCGATGCCGCAGTGTTGTAGGAGCACCCCAGATTCTCTTTCACATTGGCAGCGGTAAATTGGCTAGCAATACCATTCTTGGCGACTTGGAGTACCGTTTTCTGCTTGTCGCTCAACTCCCGGTACAAGCCGGATTCGTACAGGAAGGTATTAAATGTCTGAATATTATCCATGGCCCGCTGGCAGGCACTTTTGAACTCGGCAATGGCACGGGTAATCACACGGCACTGGTAGTCAATGAAATAAGTTAGATCCATCTCATCCGTCTCCGTGAATAGATAGCTTTTGCCATACTGGACCGGCGCGGCTTTGAGCAGGGTGCTGATGGCTATATAGCGGAACGCAGCGAAGTCCTGCTTAAACAGATACCAATAGAACAGCGAACGGGCGACTCGGCCATTACCATCACGAAACGGGTGCTCGAAGCCTATGGCGAAGTGCAGCACAATGGCCTTGAGCAGGGGATGCAGGTATTGGCTGCTTTCCACATCGTGGTGATTGCCGTTGGCCCATTTGGCCAGCTTGGTTAAGCGCCGTTCCAAGCCTTTGGCGGGTGGCGGCGTATGCACGATATTGCCTTCGGCATCCACGACCACGACTTCATCGTCCGCACGTAAAGCGCCAGGTTGATATTTGTCATCGTCGATACCTTCCACCCCGACCCTATGCATTTCTGTAATTAGCTCAGTGCTCAATGGCTTGTGCCGCTGATTCCAGGCGAACTGCATAAGCCTGAAATTGCCCACAATCATCTTTTCATCAGGACTTCTCGGGCCGAGCTGACGCTTAAGGAGTGCTTTGGCCACCTTGGTCGTGGTAGCCGCGCCCTCCAACTGGCTGCTGCTGATGGCTTCGTCTTCTACCAAGTCTTTGAGCAAGTACTGCACATGCTGCAGCTCGCCGATATTGCCGCTTATCCACTCCAGCGCAGCGCGTGAGGTGTGCCGGTCTGCTTCTGCCATGGCCATCTGCATGGCGGGCGTCAGTAAAAGCTTGCCAAGCTGCTCGGGTTCACCTAGCGGGATAATAGGATTGAGCTGACGTTGACGAGCTTGCTTGACCACCGACCAGGCCAAGCTGTGATCAAGCTCCTTGGGTATCCTGAAGCGAAGCTCATCGAAGTGCTGATAGCGACCCTTGTCGTCGAGAGGTGTAAACAGCTCGAGGTACTCACCAATAAGATTGGACTGCTGCACGCTGAGCTGCGCAAAAGGGTTTTCAATCAGGGCGGGAGGGCGCTTGACCATGCTGTTATCTCAATCGCAGTCGAATTTGAGATATAGATACAGCATAAGACAGTTAAAACTCAAATATATTTATTTTTGAGTTTTAAGCGAGCAAAGAATTATTCAGCGATAAAGCCACTCCTGATGCGTGTCGCTTCGATCCCGCGTTACATAAGTCGCCCCTCTAACGGGTCTGTTCAGACTTGGCGCCTGGCATAAAGATTAGAGGGTGCCGTCAATCAGAGTTCAGCGCCGCCTGACGGCTGAATGCGCAACCCTGCAAGTTGCTCACGAACTGCGTCCGGCAACGGCGTCGGGCGGTCCGTGGCTCGATCAATGACGACCATCACGCTATTGGCCGAGGCTTGCACACCATCATCCCCCAGGGCACAGCCGGTAAACACGAAGGACGAATTGCCGATGCGGCTGATTCCCGCCGCCAGGGTGACGGGCTCCCAGCCGGGGCGATAGTGCTCATAGCTGATATCCGCGGAGGCAATGAGGATGCCCAGCCCGCCCAGATCCAGATGTCGGATGGCGCCGAAGCGAGCCTGTTCCATATAGCGGGCAAGCGCCGCTTCGCTACGCTGACTATCCGCATCCATATCCGCGTAACGGGGCGTAAGCTGCTGAATGACGGCAAAATCCCGTGCGCCAGTCAGGTGGTTCCGATAGTCGGGAGCGGGCAATTGATCGCATTCCCCGTTAACGGCTGCTGCCAGGCTGGACCGGATATCCGCAGGCACATCGACCCGCTGGCCCTGTTCGAAGGCGCCCATTACGCACTCCTGGGTACCCACGTGATCGCCGTTCTGATACAGCTCACTGCGCACGCGATAGCTGTCCGTGGCGCATGCCAGCACTTGCACCTGTGCCTCGACATTGCTGCCATACCAGGTAACCAGCCGGTAATCGGTAATGGTGCGCAATGGCCGCAGCCGCACGCCATCGGAGAACCAGCTATCCGGACCAAAACGATCCAGGTGGGCCTGCAAACGAGCCTCCTGATGAAGCTGGTATATCCGCGAATTGTTGACGTGCCGCCAGGTATCCAGATCGGTGTAGCGAGGAGTGATTACGCACCGGAAGATGCTTTTGTCGCTGGTTTTGCTGTCAGTCATGACGCCAGTAATCCTTGAATGCTCCGCCTGTTCAGCCTGCAAGCATGTGGCTATCGAAGGCGTCCCGCAACCCAATCCGGCTCCAATAGATGTGGCAAATACATCCATATGCGGTACGGGGTCTGTCCTCTGGGTATGAGTGCCGAGGAACCTTCATCGCTGTCTCCGCTCTCTTATACAAAGGGCCAGCAGGGGCACGGGCAATGAGCCAGTCACTCGATGAGTACAACCGCAAGCGTGATTTCGGCGCGACGCCGGAGCCGTCCGGGGCGTCCCGGGCTAGGCGTTCGAAGAAGAAATCCGAGCATGCGTTGCAATATTGCATCCAGAAGCACGACGCCACCCGGCTGCACTATGACTTTCGTCTGGAACTGAACGGAACGCTGAAGAGCTGGGCAGTGCCGAAGGGTCCGAGTCTTGACCCCAAAGCCCGGCGGCTGGCTGTGCATGTTGAAGACCATCCACTTGATTACGCCACCTTCGAAGGCAATATCCCGGAAGGACACTACGGTGCGGGTGATGTGATTGTGTGGGATCGAGGCGTATGGGTGCCGCAGGACGACGCGCAGCAGGGCTATGAAAAGGGCAAGCTCAAGTTTGAGTTACAGGGCGAGAAGCTCAGCGGCAGCTGGAATTTGGTGCGCACCAACATGGACGGCAAGAAAGAGCAGTGGTTTCTGATCAAGTCCAATGACAGCGCTGCCAAACCTGCTGCGGACTACGATGTAACCAAAGAACTACCCGACAGCGTATTGAGTGATCGAACCATCGTGCCGAAAAAGCGCGGCGCCCAGCGCACCGCAACGGGGGCGGGCAAGGCTGCCGAAGCCAAGCCGGTAGAAAAGACCCCAGCTAAAAAGCGTGCTACGGCATCCAGCAAGCGGGCCAAGCTGAACGGCGCGACCAAAGCGCCATTGCCCGAAGCCCTCAAGCCAGAGCTGGCTACGCTGGTTGAATCGGTGCCCGAAGGCGACTGGCGTTATGAAATCAAGTTTGACGGCTACCGCGTGCTGGCCCGCATTGAAGACGGTGAGGTAAAACTGTTCACGCGCAACGGTCATGACTGGACCGCAAAACTACCCCGCCAGGCCGAAGCACTGGCAAGCCTCGGGTTGGAATCGGCGTGGCTGGACGGGGAAATGGTGGTGGCGGACGAGGAGGGGCTGCCTGACTTTCAGGCCCTGCAAAATGCCTTCGAAACCAACAAGAGTGGGTCGATCGTTTATTACCTCTTCGACATGCCCTATCTGGATGGAATGGATCTGCGTGAGGTACCGGTCGAAGAGCGGCGCGGCGCATTGGTAAACGTGCTGGAGCGTAGCGAGGATGAGATTCTGCGCTTCTCTGAAGACTTTGATGAGACGCCCGAGGCGATGCTCAACAGTGCCTGTCAGATGAAGATGGAGGGCCTGATCGGTAAGCGTGCCGGTAGCAGCTACGTCTCGCGTCGCAGTAGCGACTGGATCAAACTCAAGTGCTCGCATCGCCAGGAATTCGTGATAGTCGGCTACACCGACCCCAAGGGTAGTCGCAAGGCCTTTGGCGCGCTGCTTCTTGGCTTGCATGATGACGACAGCGGTGAACTGCGCTACGCCGGCAAGGTGGGCACCGGCTTCAACGAAGCCACGCTGCGCACCCTGTTCAAACAGCTTGAGCCGCGTGAGGTCAAAAAATCGGCCGTCAGCAACCCGCCCAAAGGTTATGAGGCCAAAGGGGTACACTGGCTCAAACCCGAGCTGCTCGCGGAAATCGCCTTCGCCGAGATGACCTCGGATGGCAGTGTAAGGCATGCGGTTTTTCACGGTCTCAGGACCGACAAACCCGCCAAGGACATTACCGAGGAGCGACCCGCGAAGGCGGCGAAAGAGCCGACAGCCAAGCGCAAGACCACCGCTAAAGCCGCCTCTGCGACCAAAGCCAAGCCCACCTCCGAGACCAACACGTCGGCGAGCAGGAAAAGCACGGCCGGCAAGGCCAGCGGTAATTACCGAATCACCCATGCGAGCCGGGTGATCGACGCAACAAGTGGCGCAACCAAGGGCCAACTGGCTGAGTACTACGCATCGACCGCCGAGTGGATTCTGCCGCATTTAAAGGATCGCCCCCTAGCGCTGGTGCGAGCGCCGGAGGGTTTGGCGGGCGAGCTGTTTTTTCAGAAGAACCCTGACCGTTTATCGATTCCTGGCATCGAAACCATGGGCAAGGAGTATTCCGGCCAGCCGGTGATGATGGTCAATAACCCCGAAGCATTGGTCGGCTCGGTGCAGATGAGCACCATTGAATTCCACACCTGGAACGCCACCTCTGCGGATCTGGAGCGGCCTGATCGCTTTGTCCTGGACCTGGACCCTGACCCAGCCCTGCCCTGGAAGGCGATGCTGGAGGCTACCCAATTGACCCTGACGGTGCTGGACGAACTGGGCCTGACCTCGTTTCTGAAAACCAGCGGCGGCAAGGGCATACATTTGGTGGTACCGCTTACGCCTGACGCTGATTGGGCCCAGGTAAAGGCGTTCAGCCAGGGCATCGTCAAGTACATGGCCAAACTGATGCCCGACCGCTTCTCCGCCATATCAGGGCCAAAGAACCGCATAGGGCGCATTTTTATCGACTATCTGCGCAACAGTCAGGGGGCCACTACCATCTGCGCCTACGCGGCCCGGACTCGCGAGGGAATGCCCGTCTCCGTGCCGATCTATCGCGACGAGGTGCAAGACCTCAAGAATGCCAACAGCTGGACCATTCACAACCTGCACGAACGCCTGGCCGAGCTGGATGATGACCCTTGGGCCGGGTACGCCGATGTAGAACAAACTATTACAGCCGACATGCGAGAGCGACTTGGCATCAAAGCGCCAAAGGCTAAAAAGGGAAAATCGGCAGGATGAACCAAGAGGCTGGTTGTCAGTCGAAATGCTCACACTCACGGCAATTTGGAGCACCTAATGCTGAAGTTTCTCGCCAGCACTGCAGGTATCATTTTTCTCATCGGTCTTATAGTTGTCATTGGCCTGCTGATGCTGATTTTCTGATTGCATCGCGGCTTTACGGAAAGCCCAGCCGCCTACCTGCCCAGGTCTAGTGCGGCGGGAATCACCAATCGGAGTTTGAATGCACTTTTCCAGGACGCTATTGCTTGCCACTGTCTTCAGCGGGACGGTCTCCGTCAGCGCTGAGGAACTGCAGCCCTACGATGCGCAATTGTCAGGTTTCGACTACGCCTATCCGGTGCAGCGTTTCGAGTTGGAATCGCAACGCCAGAGCCTGGAGATTGCCTATATAGATGTAACGCCTGAGGAGCCTAACGGGCGCACCGTGGTGCTCATGCATGGCAAGAATTTCTGCGCCGGCACCTGGGAGCGAACCATTGCGGAGCTGATGGAGGCTGGCTACCGGGTTATCGCGCCCGATCAGATCGGCTTTTGCAAGGCGTCCAAGCCGGAACATTATCAGTTCAGCCTGCACCAGCTCGCGGCGAATACGCATGCGCTGCTCCAGAGCCTTGAGCAGGAAAAGGTGACGGTGATGGGGCATTCGATGGGCGGCATGCTCGCCACACGCTACGCGCTGATGTATCCCGATCAGGTCGAGCAGCTGGTGTTGGTCAACCCCATTGGTCTGGAGGACTGGAAAGCCAAGGGTGTGCCGTATCAGACCATCGAAGAGAACTATCAGTCTGAACTGGGCAAGACCGCAGAAGGCATCAAGGCCTACCAGAAATCCACTTACTACGTGGGGGAATGGGAGCCGGAATATGACCGCTGGGTGAACATGCTGGCGGGCATGTATCTGGGCGATGACAAGCAGCTGGTGGCCTGGAACCAGGCGCTCACCACGGACATGGTGTTTACCCAGCCAGTGGTCTACGAATTTGACGAGTTGGCAATGCCCACACTGCTATTGATAGGTGGGAAAGACAACACTGCAATCGGCAAGGCCCAGGCGCCCGCCGAAATACGGGATACACTCGGACGCTACGACCTGCTCGGCAAAGAGGTAGCACGTATTATCCCCAAGGCCTCGCTGGTCGAGTTTCCGCAGCTTGGTCATTCGCCGCAGATCCAGTCGCCGGAGCTTTTTCACGAGGCGCTTATCAAGGGGCTGGCTGAGCTCTGAACTGCCTCGGCGGCCCGCCACTCATGGTGCGAGCTCCTTCGGTAGGAGGTCGTTCTGTCCGCGGGTCGTTCTGATTCCGCATTGATGGCACATTTCGTCGACCCCCGATGAACTTTTTGTCACCGATTGTGACCAATTGGTGGTCACTCATTCATTTGTCTGACGCGGCTCTAACCCCCTATTTATCCTGCGATTGGCGCAAGGAAGGCCTTATGAAAATTCTGGTACTCGGTAATCTTGGTTACGTCGGCCCGGCAGTGGTCAAAGAATTGGCAGAACGCCATCCTGACGCCATCTTGCACGGCCTTGATAATGCCTATTTTGCGCATTGTCTGACCGGTGCTCCTTCTTTCCCCGAACGGCATTTACATCAGCAATTCTACGGCGACGTACGCTCCGTCTCGGCGCAGATGCTGGAGGGTTATGACGCGGTGGTCGAACTGGCAGCCGTGTCCAACGACCCAATGGGCAACCGCTTTGCTGCGGTCACCGAAAACATCAATCAGAACGCCACGGTGTCCATCGCGAAGATGGCTGCGGCCGCTGGAGTGCGTAACTTCGTGTTCGCTTCGAGCTGCAGCGTCTATGGCGTGGCGCATGGCGCACCCCGCTGTGAGACCGATCCGGTCGCCCCGATGACCGCCTACGCAAAATCCAAGATTGGCGCGGAAGAAGAGTTGGCGGACATTGGCGGCGACATGGTGATTACCTGTCTGCGCTTCGCTACCGCATGCGGCATGTCTGATCGGCTGCGTCTGGATCTGGTGCTTAACGACTTCGTCGCCTGCGCACTCAGCGAAGGCAAGATCACCGTACTCAGCGATGGCTCACCCTGGCGGCCGCTGATCGACGTGGTCGATATGGCGCGGGCCATCGATTGGGCGATACAGCGGTCCGCTGATAACGGCGGTCGCTTCCTGCGTATCAACGCTGGTTCCGACGAGCGCAACCACCAGGTCAGGGATCTGGCCCATGCGGTTGCTGAAGCCATTCCCGGCACCAGCGTAAGTATCAATACCGATGCGCCGGTTGATAGCCGGTCCTACAAAGTCGATTTCAGTCTGTTCAGGAAGCTGGCGCCGGACCACCAGCCGGTGATGACGCTGGATAGCTCCATCAGCAATCTCGTTCAGGGCCTCAAGCGCATGAAGTTCAACGACTCGGATTTCAGAACCTCGCCGCTGATGCGCCTGCATGTGTTGCAGGGGCACATAGCGGAAGGGCGGCTGTCGGAAAATCTGGACTGGCTGCCAAGTCAACCATCGTCCAACGGACCAATCTAAAGCTGGTCATAGACCTAAGGAGAGGTGAAGTCATGAAAGTGGCAATTTTTGCAGGCGGTTTTGGTACTCGGCTGAGTGAAGAAACTGCGATACGTCCCAAGCCAATGGTTGAGGTGGCCGGCAAGCCCATCATCTGGCACATCATGAAAATGTATGCCCATCACGGTTTCAGCGAGTTCGTGGTGCTCGGCGGTTACAAGGTCGACTACATCCGGGACTACTTCCTCAACTACCGGGGCAAGCGCTCCGACTACACCATTGATCTCGGTACCGGGGCAGTGGAGTGGCATGACGAGGCGAAGGAAAACTGGAAAATCACCGTTCTGGATACCGGCGGCGATACCATGACCGGCGGCCGCCTGAAGCGCGCCCAGAAGCATTTGTCTGATGGCCCTTTCTGTCTGACCTATGGCGATGGCGTCAGTGATGTCGATATCACCGCGCTGGTCGAGGCGCATCGTCAGTCCAGGGCCTGGTGCACCCTGACCGCGGTCACCCAGCCGGGCCGGTATGGGGCGTTGCGTCTGAATGCCAGCCTTAGCCAGGTTGAGGGTTTCCGGGAAAAAGGTGCTAAGGACGGCGGGTTGATCAATGGTGGCTTTTTCGTCTGCGAGCCAGAGGTTTTCGATCTTATCGATGACGACCAGACCGTATGGGAGAACGAGCCCATGGAGAGAATGGTCGAGCGCGGCAAGCTCGCCAGTTTTGCCCACGAGGGCTACTGGCAAAGCATGGATTCGTTGCGCGACAAGGTGGTGCTGGAAGAAGCCTGGGCCAAAGGTGCGCCCTGGAAACTCTGGAAAGACTGAGCTGATCCCACCATCGGAGATTGAATATGATTATTGTTGATAGTGCGCTGGCCCGGCGCCAGGCTGAAGGCCGACCCATCCGCGTGGGCATGGTGGGGGCGGGATTTCAGGCCAGCGGAATTGCCCTGCAAATCATGACAGCAACGCAGGGAATGACCCTGTGCGCAGTCGCCAACCGTAACATCGCTGCCGCCGTGGCCCTGTTTGATCAGGTCGGTGTGCAACCGGCGCGTTGCGATACGCAGGCTGAGCTGGAGAAAGCCATCGCTTCGGGTCGTCCGGCGGTGACCGAGGATGCGCAAGCCCTCGCGCGCGCCGATGGCCTGGATGCAATCATCGAAGTGACCGGTTCCATCGAATTCGCCGCGCATGCCGTTCTGGCTGCACTGGAAAGCGGCAAGCATGTGGTTCAGATGAACGCCGAGCTCGATGGCACCATTGGGCCGATACTCAAGGCGCGGGCCGATGCAGCGGGGGTGATCTATACCTTTTCCGACGGCGACCAGCCCGGCGTGCAGATGAACCTTTACCGCTTCGTCGCTGGTTTGGGCGTGAAGCCGGTGTTGTGTGGAAACATCAAGGGTCTGCATGATCCCTACCGCAATCCGACCACCCAGGAGAGTTTCGCCAAGCGCTGGGGCCAGAAGCCGGCAATGGTGGCGTCCTTTGCCGACGGCACGAAGATTTCCTTCGAACAGGCCATTGTCGCTAACGGCACCGGGATGCAGGTAGCCCGGCGCGGCATGCTCGGGCCGGATTTCTCCGGTGGTGATCCCGGCGCGCCGCTGGTGCCGATTGAGCAAACTGTCTCGGCATTCGAACCGCACCTGGACCCATCCGGCCCCGGACTGGTCGACTATGTCGTGGGCGCCCGCCCGGGTCCCGGCGTCTTCGTTCTCGGTACGCTGGACAACCCTCGCCAGAAGCATTATCTGGAGCTCTACAAGATGGGCAAGGGGCCGTATTACTGCTTTTACACGCCATACCATCTGTGTCACTTCGAAGTACCCAACTCGGTAGCCCGTGCGGTGCTGTTCAACGATCCGGTCCTGACGCCACAGGGCGGGCCAAAAGTCGGTGTGATTGCGGTAGCCAAGAAAGATCTGGCACCAGGCGACGTGATTGACGATTTCGGGGGCTACGAAGTGTATGGCGTAGCCGAGAACATCGAGGCCGTGCGCCACGAGAAGCTGCTGCCGGTGGGTCTTGCGCTGGGCTGTACGGTCGTTCGCGCCGTGCAGAAGGAAGCGCCGCTGACCTTCGACGATGTGAGCATGCCCGACGGGCGGCTGGTTGACCGGCTCTACGCCGAACAAGAACAGATGTTTGCCTGATACCGCGCTACGGCGCGGTTTTAATAGGGAGCAGCAGCATATGATTTTTCACCAAACAACCTTGAAAGATGCCTGGCTGATCGAGTTGGAGTTACGTGGCGACGAGCGTGGTTTCTTCGCCCGCACCATGTGCCGGGAAGAATTCGAAAAGCACGGCTTGCTCAGTGATTTCGTTCAGCAGAACATGTCCGTTTCCGCGCAGCGCGGCACTTTGCGCGGTCTGCATTATCAGGTGAAGCCCTATGCCGAAGCCAAGCTGATACGGTGTTTGAGGGGCGCGATTCTCGATGTGATCGTCGACATACGGGAAGAGTCGCCTACCTACCTGAAGCACCAGGCATTCGAGCTTACCGATACAAACAGGCAACAGCTTTATGTTCCACCTGGGTTTGCCCATTCATTCCAGACCCTGAGTGACAATGTCGAGGTCAGCTATCTGGTCTCGGCGGCGTATACGCCTCAGGCTGAAAGGGGCTTGCGCTATAACGATGAGCAATTGGGAATAGACTGGCCGGAGACCGTCACCACGATCTCCGACAAGGATGCTGCCTGGCCTTTAATTGCAGAACGCACGGATCGACTGTTCTGACATCATCCGGTCATCCTCGGGTGGCTCGACAGCTTTGCGCGGGGGGTACATCTGGTTCTGGGCCCCCCTTCTCGACGACGTCAACGACCGTACCGTGATCCCAAGCGATTCGATAGGTGTATCTGCCGCCTCGGTCGCCGGGAAAAACCGGCTGCTTTCAAGCACACCCTGCAGCACAATGCAGGCTTTGCGGAAATCCCCGCGGAGCGCCAACTGGAACATTAGCGAAAATTGATGTGCCACGGTCATGATTGACCGGCGCTGGCGATAATATTTGCGCGCAACAAACACTTCGTTACGCACATAGTGACGATGATATTTCAGCCGGGCGGTATTGGTCTCGGCCAGGATACTGATCGCCCCGCTTTCCTGGCGCAGGTGCAAGACCTTGCTATTGCCCACTATGTAGCCAGGCACTTTCTCAGTGATGCGCAGGGTGTATTCGGTATCTTCGCCCCAGATGAACATGGAGGCGATTGGCAGGCCATATGTCTCGAGCGTTTGACGAGGTACCAGGATCGAAACAAATGTCGCCCGCCTGACAGGCGCCAAGCCATGCTCAAGAGTCAGCGGCCAATTCTCATACCTGATTCTGTTCAGTCTCACGTCCATGCTGGGTGCGTTGGTTATCAGACCATTTTCGGTGAAGGCGGTTGACAGCAGGAATGCGCGCTCAATGGCTTTTCGATCCAGAACGTCGTCAGCTTCCAGCAGGCGTTGCAAGGCATCCGGATCGGCGATGACATCATCATCCATCATCCACACGAAATCCGCACCGCCCTGGAATGCCAGGCGAAATCCGGCGTTGAAGCCTCCGGAGGCACCAATATTTTCCGATAAAACATGAATTTCGAGATTGGTATGCTCCAAGTCCAGGAGCATTTGCTCGGTACCGTCCGAGCTGCCGTTGTCCACGACGATGACACCGTCGCAAGGCCTCGTCTGTTGGTAAATCGCCTCCAGACATTTTTCGAGCAGGTTTTTCCGATTGTAAGTGAGAACTACCGCAAATATTTTTTGCATACTGTCTTCCTAGTATGATCGCTGGTTATGCCTTCCGTGTTCATCTCAACAACCGAGCGCGGCTGAGAAAGCCATAACCTTGACGCTGAATGAATAGGTTAGTTCCGTCTACGTTTCCTGGTTTAGCGCCACATCACCAGGGCGTTCATTGCACTTCTCGAATCTGTTAACGGGGTTAAACGGTGTCGCTGACACCATTTGATTCATGCAGCCTTTTTAGTTCAAAACAACTGCTTTTGCGGCTTTCATGCAGTTGCCGAACGCTAAATGCTGCTTATACGCTTAGTGCAGTGTGGTTCCACAAAGTTCAAATGGCCATCATCCATCCGACGAGCAGTAAAGCGCCGATAATCCAGGCGCTGGAAGAAACTGAACTGGCGGTAAAAAGACGGTTCAGATGGCGCTCGTGCTTGCGCCAGCTTGTCCCCCTGGGCGCTCTTTTCCGAGCCTGGCGCGGGCGCAGCAGTTTTTTCAGGCGCAACGAGAGCCAGCGCGCCGGTTCTGGCAGGAACCTGCTCACGGGGCGACTATCGATGCCGAGGCGGACTGCCAGAAGGGCTATTCCCAAGGCCAATACCACGGGCCAGAACAGTGACCAGCTACTGTGCAGATCCAGACTGTAGACCAGCACATCGCGCAGCTCGGGCCATATCCAGGGCAGAGCCAGCGGAGCGATGCATAGGGCCGTCCAGGGCACCGCCTGGCTGGGATGCACGGCTGTGTTCACAGGATGCGCATTCTGCTCGCGCATGAGCCAGACGGCTCTGAAGACCAGCAGCGCTGTCCCGAGCGAGCCGATGGTCAGAAGGGATATGAAGAGCGCGTGGTTTCCCTCTTCCATCGCCTTTTTCAGGGCCGTCTTGACCGCTGCGCCACTGGTGAACGGCATGCCGCTCAGGGCTACGGCGGGAATCAGCATGGCCGCCCAGTACCAGGGCGACAATCGGTAATGGCTGCTCAGGCCCGCCCCCATGAACAACGCACCTTTCGCCAGGGCGTGGTGAGCGGCATACATTGCCAGCACCCCCGCCAATAGCAGGCGATTGTCCGGGTGCTGCCAGGCCAGACCCAGGATCACCAGCAAGTAGCCCATCTGGCTGATCGAGGAGAAGGCCAGCACGGATTTCGCTTTGGTCTGAAGGAGCCCGATCACCACCCCGTAGAACATGCTGATGAAGCCGATAGTCAGGATCGGTACCGCCCAGCTCTGGATAACCGGGCCGTCCACCGGAAGAAAGCGCCAGATACCCAGCAAGCCAGCCTTGATCATCGCGCCGGACAGCACGGCGCTGGCTGCCGCAGGTGCCGCAGGGTGCGCCAGGGGTAGCCAGACGTGCAAGGGCCAGAATCCTGCCTTTAAACCAAAGCCGACAATCAGCAGGGCGGCGGTCAGCTGGCTGATCGGCAATTCCTGCAGGTCCGCAAGCATGAGCGTGCCGCCAGCTTCGTGTATGCGCAGCATTATTCCTGCATAGACGAGCATCTCGCCAAGAATCGCCAGTTGCAGATACAGCCGACCAGCCTGCCGAGGACCGGGGCCGCGCAAATGCACGATCAGCCCGTAGGCCGCCAGACTCATCACGCTGAATCCGACATAGAAGCTCGCCAGATCCAGCGCCAGGATCAATAACAGATTGCCGGCCAGTGAGAGCAACCAGAAGGTCCAGAAGCGCAGACGCCGCGTATCATCGGCGAGGTCTTTTACCGCAAAACAGCTGGCACAGCCCCACAGTACGGCGGTAAATGCGAGCCAGACCTGCCCGACATTGTCCTCGATCCCCCATGCCGCGCCAGGCCATAAAGGCCCCAGGGCCAACTCCGCTGGTGGCCAGATGCTCGCCAGCAGGGCGGGTACGCAGGTCAGCCAGAGCCAGGGCATGGTACCCGTGGGCCGCCACCATAACGCCAGGCTGGCCAGCAAGGGGGCCGATAGAACCACCAGCCACCATAGGCCGCTCATAGCCCGAACTCCCGGTTGATGATCAGCTGTGTCCAGGCCAGGGGGCTGAAGGTTGAGCCCGCCAGCAGGCCCGCAAGCAAGGCCAGCAGTGCGGTAAAGAGCGCTGGCATCAGTAACATCCAGTGGGTTTCGCCTGGGCCGGGGTTGCCTTTGCCCAGCGGCTTTTCATCGGGCCACTGGCTGGGCGGCTGGCTGAACCAGCCCCGGTAGACAAGCGGCAGGAAATAGGCAGCGTTCAGCAGTCCGGATATTGTCAGCACAGCGACTACCCAGCCTGCACCCACTTCCAGCGCGCCCAGCCCGAGATACCATTTGCTGATGAACCCGGCAATCGGCGGGACGCCAATCATGCCCAGCGCCCCGACGGTGAACGCTGCCATGGTCAGTGGCATGCGGCGGCCGATCCCATCCATTTCATGAACATTGTGCACGCCGAGGGTTTCGGCAAAATTACCAGCGCAGTAGAACAACGTGACTTTCATCAGGCCCTGGTGCACCAGATGTACCAGCGCGCCCACCGCCGCGATGGGGCCCATCAATGCCACGCCAAGGGTGATATATGAAACCTGGCTGATCGTTGAGTAGGCGAGGCGCTTTTTGATTTCCTGTTGCCGCAGCGCCATCACCGACCCGTAAAGAATGGTCGAAGCAGCCAGGGCCATCAAAGGCAGGTGTACTCCCAGCGCCCCGACGGTTTCGATGCCATAAACATCGTAGACCACCCGGATGATGCCGAAGGCCCCGGCCTTGACTACCGCGACCGCGTGCAGCAGAGCGCTGACCGGCGCCGGCGCAACCATGGCCTGGGGCAGCCAGCCATGCAGGGGAATGAGCGCTGCCTTCACCCCCAGGCCTGCAATCAATAGCGCAAAGGCCAGTATCAGGCTGGGACTCTGCTCCCCAGTGAATGACTGCAGATAACCCCCCGGGGTGAAGTCGGGGCTGCCAGCCAGGGTGTGCAACAACGACACGCCCATCAGCAGTAGCACACCGCCGCTTAGCGTATAGGCCAGGTATACGCGCCCGGCCCGCAGTGCTTCGGGCGTGCCTCGGTGCACCACCAACGGAAAGGTGGCCAGGGTCAGCAGTTCATAGAACAGCAGGAAGGTCACCAGGTTGCCGGCTAGCGCCACCCCTACGGTGGCCCCCACACACAGGCTGAAGTAACCAAAGAAGCGGGAACGCAGGGGTGAGCTTTCCAGATAGCCAATGGCATAGATGGTCGTGGCGAGCCAGAGGATTGTCGACAGACAGACGAACTGCAGGGACAGCGCATCGCCGTGCAGGATCAGATTACCGGCGGGCAGAAAGGGCATGACGAAGCGGAATTCCTGCCCCTGACTCACCCCGAACAGCATCAGTCCAACCAATATCACTTTAGCGCTTACGGCGGACAGGTTAAGGGCAACGCGCAAAGTGGTCTGATCTTCACGCAGGGTAAAGATGATCATGCCGGGTATCAGCGAGCTGAGCACGATCAGTAGCGGCAGCAGGCTGCTCCAGCTGTAACTCATCTGGTCACCTCCGTTAACCAGAGAATCAAAGGCTCGCTCATCAACGCCAGCCCCCAGACCAGCAGCGCCGGCAGCATTGCCAGCCACTGGGCAAAGGGATCAGGGTGATAATCCGGCTGGTTGGTATCGGCACGGTTGAAGCTGATGGCTACCACCCGGAATACATAGGCCGCGCTGACCACGGTGCCCAGCAGTACGCCCACCGCCCAGGGCCAGTGCGCCGGTTCTGCCATCAGTGGTTGCAGCAGCACCCATTTGGCCACGAAACCGCCACTGGGCGGCAACCCTATCAGGCTTCCGCCTGCGACAGCGAAGGCGAACATCGCCAGGGGCATGGTCTGGGTGGCGCCGTTCAGCGCGGCTACCCGTTTGGTACCCAGCGTGCCCTGGATTTCACCCGCTGCGAGAAACATCGAGACCTTGGCCAGGCCGTGCGCCAGAACGAACAGCCACAGGGCGGCGGACATATCCGTTTGTTGCCAGTGCAGCAGCAGACCCAGCGCCAGGAGGGCGTAACCCAGCTGGGCAACCGTCGAGTAGGCTACCAGTGTTTTGATATAGGGCGTGCGCAGCGCCGACCAGCCGCCGAATATCAAGGCGAAGATGCCCGCCAGGGCAAACAGTACGCCCGTCTCACGGCTCAGCTCGACGGGCGCGGCTTCGCTCCAGAGCATCCACAGAATGAACAGCGGGCCCTTGACCACCAGCGACGACATCAGCGCACTGACCGCCGTCGGCGCGCTGGCATGTGCTGCGGGCAGCCACAGGTGTAACGGCCACAGCGCGCCCTTCACCATCAGCCCCAGGCTCATGATCAGCAAGGCCGTGCGAGTGGTAGGGTCCGATTCCGTGACCCCTGCAAGCTGGCCGATATCGAGCACGCCGTAGCGACCGTAAAGTAGTGCGACGCCAAGCAGGTAGCAAAGCGAGCCGGCGAGCGAGAGCAGCAGATAGCGCAAAGCCGGCTTATGCGATTTCGGACCGGACAGGATGATCATCGCGACGGCTACCAGCGCCAGCAACTCAAGCGTCACATACCAGTTGAACAGATCGCGTGACAGCCAGAGCGCCGCCAGGCTGGTGTGCAGCAGACAGGAAAGCGGCCAGTAGTCGGTATTGCGGGTCTGGCTATGCCGGCTGCGCTCGGCGTAAGTCGCCACCAGCAGATGGATCAGCGCGGTGAAGGTCAACAGCAGGGCGCTGAGTTTTCCGAGTTCCAGACGGATGCCCAGCGGCGCGTCCCAGCCGCCGATGGCAAACGCCTGGCTCCCGGTTTCGGTAACCTCGTACAGTGCGGCCGACGCCGCCAGCAGGCTCAGCAGGCTGCTGCCAATGACCCAGAAGCCGGAGCGGGAGCGAATCAGCAGCAGCCAGAGAGCGGTCAGTAACGGGATGGCCAGGCTAGCCAGGGCGAAGTTCATTTGCCCGGCTCCTGGAAGGCCAGGCGCAACGCAAAGGCAGTGGCGCTGACGGCGACCACCAGCCCGGTCACTACCAGTGCGTGCAGAACCGGGTCTGTCGTGGCGGTACGCCGGGCCAGCGCGACCATGATCATGAATACCCCGCTACCCATGATATTTATCGCAACGATTCGGCGCAGCGCATGGTGTTGGCGCAACAGACCATGCAGTCCGATCACCCAGAGAAGCGCTCCCAGACCCAGGTAAAACAGGCTGGGAGTCAATTGCCCAGTTCCCGTTTATCGCCTACCACAAGCAGGGTCAGGCTGGTCGCTATGGACAGGGTGGCGGCCACTTCAATCAGTATCATCAGGGCGCTATTCCACTCTCTGGGATAGACCAGCCAGCCGTCGCCCAGCCAGACGCCAGCGATGGCTACCGCCAGAAATACCAGCACGCCGACAACGACCAGGCCGCGCATGAGCGGTTGCTCCCAGCGCAGGGGTGGCAGCAGTTCGGAGAGGCGGAGCGCTATGGCGCCGGCTGCCAGCAGTGCGCCAGCCTGAAACGCACCGCCCGGCGCGTGGCTGCCGCGCCACAACAGATAACCCGCCATGACCACGGAAAGTGGCGCCAGAAAGCGCATCCATGCGATGAGGATGGGCCAGGATGGAGGTAATGCCCGGGGCTCCGGCCGCAGTTGACGTACGCCGAGCAGCGCTAGAAGCAGGACGACAAGTTCGAGTAGCGTGTCCCAGGCGCGGAAGTTGAGCAGTACGGCGGTGACCGGATGATCAGCGCCGCTATCTGCCAGGTGCTGCGCAACCAGATCGGGCACAGCGGAAGCGCCATGTTGCAGAGGCCACAAGGCCAGCCACAGGGTGCTCAGCAGCATGCCAGCGAGCAGCGCTGCGCCGAGCATTTGCAGGGGCCGTGTGGGTGGGGCCGGCTCCGGTCCGCTGTGTGACAGGGCGGTCAGAAAGAGCACGCCGGTCAGGCCGGCACCGATCGCCGCCTCGGCCAGCGCCAGGTCAGGCGCGCCAAGCCGGGCCCACGTTATGGCCAGCAGCAATCCAAAGGCAATGAACAGCACGACGCAGGTATAGAGCCGTGGAGCATGCAGCGCCGCTACGGCAAGGGTCACCAGAAGTGTGCCAAGGAGCAGGTCGAACGCCAGTTCAGCGCCGGGCATCGTCAGCCTCCACGTCGCTGCGCGCGTCTTCCTCGCGCTGATAGCGCGCCAGTATCTGGCAGGACGTTGCGCTCGAGGCCATGACCAGAACCCAGACCAGAACCATCAGCAGAATCGGACGCCATCCCGAACTGTCCAGACTCAGCCCCACCACGATGAGACCAAGTCCCAGCGTATCCGCCTTGGTCACGGCGTGCAGGCGACAATAAGCGTCGGGAAAGCGCAGCAGCCCCAGCGTACCGGCGACGAAGAAAAAGGTGCCGGCGCCCATGGCGATCAGGCTCAGCCAGAAAAGAATTTCGCTCACGTGGTCCTCCGCAGATACTGCACCAGTGCTGCGGAAACCACCGCTGCCAGCAGGGCTAGCACCACCGCGGCGTCACGCAGGGCGGGTTGCTGCTGCCAGTGGCCTAGCACCAGCAGGAGCGCCGTACCGCCTGTGCCGAACAGCTGGACAGCCAGCAGACGATCAACCCGGGTAGGACCGCGAACGACCCGCCACAGGCCGATAAGGATGCTGAGAAGCAGTATCCCGGCAAAAATTATCAAGTCGTTCCGTCCCCCATCAGGTTGTCGAGTTCACGCTCAAGACGAGCAATGTTGGTATGCCACGGCTGATGCTGGTCGAGTACGTGCAAGGTCAGACAATCACCTTCAATAACGGTTGCAAGGGTTCCTGGCATCATGCCGACGGTTGCCGACAGCATCAGGCGCACGCGCGGTTGTTTGCATGTGAGCGGGTAATGAACCCAGGCCGGGTCCAGAGGCAGGCGTGGATGCAGCGCGCGCCGCGCAACGTCCCAGCCGCCAGTACACAACTCGGCGAAAAACAACCAGAGAAAGGTCGGCAGATGCTGGAGTCGAAACAGCCATGGCCGCAGGTGCAGTTGGCGTGACAGCCAGGTTGCTGCCAGCACCGCAGGGATGCCGATATACCAGCCCTCGGTCCCGGCCAGAAGCAACCAGAAAGCAGTGTAAATAGCCAGCCAGAAAAAGCTGTGCATAATAAGGTTTGCCCTGGACCCAGGCATTCAAGCTCCTGCGGTGAATAGTGGTTACATACTAGGAAAACCTCGGCTTGGACTCAAATAGCCGGCGTCGCAATTTCTACTGCCGCATCCATAGTCAAGAAGGAAGACCGCATGGCGGACCAGATGTTCGATTACGAAGGCCAGCTCGAGTCCTGTGCACGGGGCGACGAAGGCGCGTTTCAACGACTCTATCGTCAGGAGTCGGCCAAGATGCTGGGGCTGGCGCTGACGTTGCTGGGGCAGCGCGAAGAAGCGGAGGACTGTTTGCACGACGCATTTGTGCAGATATGGCGAAACGCCGACAACTTTCAGCGCTCCCTGGGCAGCGGTCGCGCATGGATCTACAGCATCCTGCGCTATCGCGCATTGAACCGTTTGCGTACCCGCGGACGGCATCTTGACCAGGACGACAGCTTTATCGACCGTCTTGCCGACGAGGGCCCGGACGCGACGGACCAGTTGCATCAGCAGCGAGAAGGACGGCATTTGCGCCGTTGTCTGGGGAATCTTGAGCGCGCGCGGCGCCATCCCATTCTGTTGGCCTTCTATCGTGGCATGACCCACGATCAGATCGCTGCCCGGCTGGTCACGCCGCTTGGCACCATCAAAGGGCGCATCCGCGCTGGATTGCGGGCTTTGCAGGAGTGTCTAAAAGTATGATTCCCGAGCAACCTGAAGAACGCCGCGCGCTGATCGGCGAATATGTCCTGGGCTTGCTGGAAAGCAGCGATGCAGCTGAAGTACGCGAGCTGATCGAGTCGAATCAGGAAGCCGCCAGGATGGCGCTGGAATGGGAACAGCATCTGCTGGAGCTGAGCGATGAGCTTTCCGAACAGACACCGTCAAGGGCGCTGTGGCTGCGTATCCAGCGCAGCCTGGGGCATGTTCCGATCGAGCAGATGGCCGTTTGGCGGCACTGGTGGGACAGCGCCGGGCTGTGGCGACTCACCAGTGGTGCGCTGGCGCTGGTTGTGCTGCTTTCCTGGTTGTCGACTTCGCTGGAACAGGACCCGGCGCTTGCGAATGAGTCCTTTACCGCAGTGCTGCAGCCCCCTCGTGAGGCGGCCAGCCCCGGCTGGGTGGTGCAGGTCGACATGAATGGAACCCTGCGGCTGGAGGCATTGGTAGACCAGCCGATACCGGAAGACCGGTCGCTGCAGTTCTGGACGCTGGCAGACCCTGAGCAAGGCCCTCGGTCACTGGGCCTGATCCAGCCGGGCGGTAGCGTCACCCTGAGCGCCGATCAGATAGGCGTGGTTCAGGCCGGCCAGCTGTTCGAGCTGACGCTGGAGCCGGCAGGCGGGTCGCCGCTGGATCGTCCCACGGGCGAGGTGCTGTATATCGGTCGTGCGGTTATGACTGTGGGTAGCTGAGATGTAAGCAATTGTGTAAGCGGGACATCCAGAGTGGCCGCTGGTGGGTATTGATGGAAGGTGCTCATTTGACCACCTGTTCAGATGGGGCGACTCATCATTTCATGCTCAAGAGGGGTTACTTATGGAACGTTTTAGCAAGCTACTCATTGCGGCCACTATCGGAATGTCCGCTACTGCGGCAAGCGCGGCGGATCTGTTGGCGCTGGGAGAAGACGGAAAGCTTTTCAAGATCGACAGCGAGACCCTCAAGGTGACCGGCACCATGCAGGCCAACAGCGAGGGTGCACTGCGGGGAATCGATGTGCGCCCGGCCAATGGCAAAATTTACGCTCTCGGTCAGGACGGCCAGCTGTTGACTCTGGATGCCGCAACTGGCGCTACCTATCCGGTGGCCCAGCTGAGTATGGCCTTGCCCGGGGATGGAACAGCGGTTGTCGATTTCAACCCAGTGGCGGACAGGCTGCGCTTGCTGGCAGCCGATGGCACCAATTTCCGGGTCAACGTGGATACCGGTGAAGTGGTTACCGATGGCACCGCGGCGTATGCCGAGGATGGTGCGCACGCTGGGAAGACCCCGGAAATCATTGCCGGAGCCTATACCGATTCCTACGCCGGTACGGAGAAAACGTCGCTGTATACCGTCGATGCCGCCACCAGCAGCCTGATGCTGCAGAACCCGCCGAATGATGGTGTTCAACAGCCGGTCGGTGAAATTACCGAAGGTCTGGATGCTGCCGCAATGGATATCGCCAGCGACGGCAAGGGTGGCAATACCGCTTACCTGCTAACGGGCATGACCCTGCATGTCATCGATCTGGACAGCGGCGTGCCAAAGACGCTGGGTGATGTCGAAGGATTGGCTGGCAACGTTATCGACATCGCTGTGCTTCCCGCGCAATAACTTCCCTGACGCAACCTGCCGGGCTTCCCGGCGGGTTGTGCCACCCACGATGCCTGGCGGCGTCCTGGGTGGCACGGCCTCGATCAACTGCCCGCAAGCTTGAAGAAGCTGACCTTGCTGTCCAGCTTTTCAGCCAGCAGCGCCAATTCATGGCTGGACGCTACCACCTGGTCTGACCCGGCAGCGGTTTGCAGCGTAGCGTCGTGGATGCGCGTGATGTTCTGATTCACTTCTTCGGCAACCGCGCTCTGTTGCTCCGAGGCGCTGGCAATCTGTGCGTTCATGTCGTTTATCTCACCTACCTCATGGCGGATCTTGACCAATGCCGACTCGGCGCGGCTGGTCTGCTCGACGGTGTGTTTGGCCAGATCGCGGCTGGTCTGCATGACAGCGGCCGCTTTTCCAGCCCCCTCCTGTAGTTGGGCGATCATGTCGCGGATCTCACGGGTGGAATCCTGGGTGCGGGCAGCCAGTGCTCTTACCTCGTCGGCGACCACGGCGAAGCCTCGGCCCTGCTCGCCTGCCCTGGCTGCTTCGATCGCGGCGTTAAGCGCAAGAAGGTTGGTCTGTTCGGCAATCGCGTTGATGACCTCGGTAATTTTTTCGATATTGCTGCTGTCACGCGAGACCTGCTGGACCGTCGCTGTAGCGTTTTCCAGCGTTGCTGCCAGATTGCTGATCGCGCTTGCCGTTTCCTGAACCATGCGGTTGCCATTTTCGACTTCGCTGTCCGCATTGCGGGTGGCCGATGCGGCGCTGGCGGCATAGCTGGCAACTTCGCTGACCGTGGCCGCCATCTGGTTGATCGCCGTCGCCATTTGCTCGGCTTCCGCGGCCTGCAACCGGATCTGGCGATTGTTGCTTTCGCCCGTGGTCATCAGCTGCGCGGAGGAATCAGATAATTCGTCAGCGGCGGAACGCACCTGGGCAATGGTGTCCGACAGGTGTGCAATCATATCCCTGGCCGCACCCATGACGCTGCCGGGATAGGCCGTCTGGATACGCTGATTGAGTTTGCCATCGGCCAGGTTGCGGATCACCTGAGCCACTTCATGGGGCTCCGCACCCAGGATCGAGCGCAACTGACGAATAATCATCGCAGAAACCGCAACACTGAGCAGGACGGCGATGCCGGTGACCAGCAGGATCAGCACCTGGAATCCACCTGCCACTTCCCGAACTAGGCCGATGTCGGCGCTGATGGCTGCTTCCTGATGATCAATGAAGGCGTTGATACGCGCCAGCCATTCGCTATACGCACCCGAAACGTCGGACAGCAACAAGGCCCGAGCGGCATCGACGTCGCCCGAACGACGCAAACGCAGCAACTCATCGCTTAATGTCAACGTGGTGCGTTCAATATCCTTGATGCTGCTTAACAGTCGCTGCTCCTGCGCGGTTGGTTTGACCTCGGCAAACAGCCTGTCCATGGCGACGGCTGATTCCTGATAAAACGCCTTGAGCCGCTCGATTTCGCCGGTGTGGGTGGCTAACGCCTGGTTTTCACGCACCAATACCGCATCACGTATTGCTATGGCCCGGTCATGCACACTGCCGCGAAAGTTGATCGCATAGCGTTGCTTGACGGTTGCCCCGTCGCTGACCTCGGTCAGGGTGCGGTCGATCACGCCTACCCTGTTCAGGCCGATCAGCGTGATAAGAACCATCAGCGACAGGATCAAGCCGAAGCCCATCCCCAGGCGTTGGGCAATAGTGAGTGGCGCGCGCATGAAAGGGTTCCTTTTCAGTGAGTGGTTGCGGCGGGAAAAGCCGCCAGTATCAGCAAGGAAAATATTATACAGATAAGTTGGAATGTACAATAAATTAGTATCATTGTGACATCTATTGGCCGCGGTATGAAACTGTGCAAAACGGAAGACGGCAGGGTTTTCAGTCGGTACAGCGGAGCGAGCAAGGTGTAGTTACGCGGTTTTAGCGCTCTACAGCGGGGTGCGGCGTAGCGGCACCTCGCATCGGTCAGCGCATGGATTTACTAAATTGGCAACAAGGCGAGCGCTGTAGGCGTGAAGCTGATTTGTACAAGTTTACGGCATTAACGGCTAATGATCGTAGGCATGGACAACAGGGGGAGCGGACAGCCCGGCGGATCCGGGCTGTAATGATGGTGCCGCAATGTCAGCGCTCTGCATCCTTGGCTGCCGGCTCCGCAAGACGGAATGGCGGGACGTCAGGCGACAGCGGCTCTGGAACTGCCCGAGCAGTCTTTTCCGGCCAGCCGGCTATCAGAGCAGCGATACCTATCAGCATGGCGCCGATCCATTCCGGCGTGGTGATCACGCGTTCGGTCAGCCAGGCCGACGAAAGCACAGCTGCGATCAGCTCGAACACGATCAGCACCGCCGCCCGTCCCGCCTCGATATGCGTCAGTCCGTACTGGACGCTCGTCAGCGCCAGCAACCAGCCCAGGGCAAGCAGGACGATCTGCCAGCTTATGGTAAAGGTCACAGGTGGGATCGGCTGTGCCAGAATCAGGCATACAAGCCCGGCCAGAACGGCGCTACCAATAAAACAGGCCAGGGTTTTGCTCGCCAACGGAACCTTGTCGGCGGCTCGGGTGGCGAGATTGTTCAAGGCGAAGCCGAACCCTGCGCTGAGGGCCAGCCAGTCGGCACCGCTCAGCGATCGAAGCGTGTCGCTGTCCACGCCCAGTGTCAGAGCGATACCGGACATCGCCAGCAGGAGGGCGAGAATCCGCAGCGGCGTGAGCCGCTCCCCCAGTAGCAAGCGCGCTCCCAGCATGCCCCAGACGGGCGCGAGGTAGAACAGCAGCATGACACGAACCACCTCGCCCACGGCCAGGGCGGTCACCAGTGCGGCCGCAGCCCAGCCGCCACAGATAGTGATCACCAGCAGCGCGTTGCTTTGTGCCCACCACTCCCGTCGTTGCCACCAGAGCACCGGTATGGCGACGACCGCCAGCAGACCATAGGTCAGCAATACCAGAGGCATACCTATCCAGCCGACGCTGGCGAAATAATGCAGGGGTATCCAGCCGAGCCCCCACAGGGAGGCTCCGAATACCAACAGTAGCTGCGGTCCGAGTGTTTTCATGCTGGCTTGCTCGCGTCCAGACTCGCGTCCAGATAGCCCCGCCAGCCGCCAAATTCGGTTATCTCGCGTGCGCCCTCCAGGCCGTAAGCCTCGCAAATGAAACCGGTTTCCCAGCGACCATTGGCCAACTGAACCTTGCCCAGGCCGAGTGGCGCAGGGATGCCGGTCAGGAAGGATCCCAGCTCGCTGCCCGGCACTTCCCAGATCTCGATCTCAATCGCGCTGCCCTGCTCGGTTACGCGCACCATTCCCGGACGGAAGGGCGGACCACCAGCCAACGCGTAGAGTTTGTAATCCGGTGAGCTGCGAGTGGTCTCAAGCAGTGTGCCGCCGCGCTGTTTGAGCTGCCAGTTCAGCGGCAGGCCGTCCAGGTGCGCACCACACACCACCACACGGGCGCGGTCGTTGCGCGCCGGATTCAGCGGGGCGGGCGAGCTTGATGCATTGCCGCCAACGAGGGGCAGGCTATGCTGGCGCTGCAGGCTGCCGGCCAGGCTGAGCAGATACTGGTCCGTAAACACACGCCCGAACAGGGTGACGCCCCATGGCAGACCGTTCTGCATGAAGTCTGCGGGTACGGCGACCGCGGCATAGTCCAGCATGTTCATGAAGTTGGTGTAGTAGCCCAGGTCCGAGTTGCGCTTCACCGGCTCGGCATGCAGCTCGTTTAGCGTCACCGGGCGCGGATAGGCCGGCGTGAGGATGCAGTCCACTTCGGCCATGATCCGGTCGCACACGGCCTTGAGCTGCTGCAGGCGGTACTCGGCGCGAAACAGTTGCACGGCAGTGGTTCCCGGTGCCTGTTCGAGCACGGCGCGAATCACGGGCAGCACGGCATCGGCGTTTTGCTCAATCAAGTCGCCCGCCACGCTATAGCGTTCAGCGACCCAGGGACCTTCGTAAAGCAGCCGGGCAGCTTCCAGAAAAGGTGCAAGATCGACTGGCACGGCCTCGCCACCCATGGCCTCCAGTTGCCTGATGGTGTTCTCGTACAGCGCCGGGCTTTCAGGGCAGCCGAGAAATTCCAGTTGGCTGGGCACACCGAAACGAAAGGACTGCACGGTGCCGAAGGCCGAGATGTCATTCCATGAGGGGTTGGCGCGGCTGTATTCGTCACGCGGATCGACCCTGGCTGTCAGCCCCAGCAACTGGCTGGCTTCCTTTGCGGTAGCGGTGAAAAAAGTGACGCAGTCGAGTGTGCGGCAGGCGGGCACCACCCCGGCCGTGGAAATCAGGCCTTTGCTCGCTTTGAGGCCAACCAGGTTGTTCAACGACGCAGGGACGCGGCCGGACCCGGCGGTGTCGGTACCCAGCGCAAAACTCGATACCCCCAGCGCTACCGCCAGAGAAGAGCCTGCACTTGAGCCGCCCGATGGGTAATCCGGATGGACGCTGTTGCGGCATTCGCCGTAGGGCGAACGTGTGCCGTTCAGACCGGTAGCGAATTGGTCGAGATTGGTTTTGCCCATCGGCACCGCGCCCAGCGCGATCAGTTGCTCGACGATCGTCGCGCTGCGCTCGGCGAGGTAAGCGAAGGCCGGGCACGCGGCGGTAGTGGAAATGCCGGCCAGGTCGATATTGTCCTTAATGGAAAAGGGCACGCCAAACAGTGGCAGTTCAGCCGGCGTTTTGCCGTCCAGCGCGGCCAGGTAGGGCTCAAGCTCGGTGGGGCTGAGCAGATGGATGAACAGATTGAAATCAGGATTGAGCGCAGCGGCCTTGTCGCGCAGTTCGCCGATCAACTGACGGGGAATGGTCGTGCCTTCGCTGTAGGCGACGCGCAGACTATCCAGACGTAAATCAAATGCAGGGGTCATATTCCTTCCTCACAGGCTTCTTCCAGTACCACCACACGTTGTCCCGCTCGTACGGGCGAGCCGGGTTGCACGCGGATCTCACGCACTACACCGTCGCGCGGTGCCGTCAGTGGAATTTCCATCTTCATCGACTCGAGAATGACCAGCACATCGCCGGCCTTGACCGTCGCGCCAGCTTCCACCTGGACCTGCCAGAGATTCCCGGCGATGTGGCTTTCGAGGCTGTACTGCCCGGCCGCCAGGGGCGCGTCGTCACCCTGTTCAGGTGCGGCTTCCTCGCTTTCGTAATTTGCCTGTCCGGATTCGATCCAGCGTTGGCGCTCGGCGTCAAAGGCAGCGCGTTGCTGGCTGCGAAAGCTGGCGATACCGTCGGCCTCGCGTTCAAGGAAGGCCTGATAGTCAGCCAGACACAGCTGGCTTTCTTCGATACCCAGCTCAAACCGGCCCAGCGGAAAGTCGCGCCTGATGCGCAGCAGCTCATCAGCCGATACCGGGTAAAACCGAATCTGGTCGAAGAAACGCAGCAGCCAGGGCTTGCCTTCAAAGGCCGCGACTTCGCGGTAGCGGTTCCACATCTGCAATGTGCGGCCGACGAACTGATAACCCCCAGGACCTTCCATGCCGTACACACACATGTAGGCGCCGCCGATGCCAACGGAGTTTTCCGCCGTCCAGGTGCGGGCCGGATTGTATTTGGTGGTGACCAGACGATGGCGTGGGTCCAGTGGTGTCGCCACCGGCGCGCCGAGATACACATCGCCCAGCCCCATCACCAGATAGCTGGCATCAAATACCGTGCGATGCACCTCGTCCAGATTCGGCAGGTCATTGATGCGACGGATGAACTCCAGGTTGCTCGGGCACCAGGGCGCGTTCTTGCGCACCGTGGTCATGTATTTCTCGATTGCCAGCTGACAGGCCGGGTCGTCCCATGACAAAGGCAGATGGACGATGCGTGACGGCACTGTGAGTTCATTGCTGGCGCACACCTGGTCCCACAGACCTGCGACCGTGTTCAACAGCGTTGCCAGCGGCAGCGTCTCCGGCTGATAGTGCACCTGCAGCGAACGGATGCCCGGTGTGAGGTCGATAACGCCGTCGAGGCTCTTCGCTTCCAACGCTTGCATCAGCGCGTGAGCCCGGAACCGCAACACCAGATCAAGCTCCGCTGCGCCAATCTCGAGCAGCAAATGGGTGTCGCCGGACAGGCGCCCAACCAGGCGTTTGTCGGCCTCGCCAAGGTCGAGCACGATCGGCGTAGTCAAGGTTGGCGATGCGATGTTTTCTGCAGCCGGTGCGGCAACTGAGGCGAGGGTGGCACATTCGCTGTTGAGCGCCTGCGCCAGTTGACGCGCCGTATCAATCTCGACCGCAACGAAGCGTACCTTGTCACCTGCCTTGAGCTGGCCGAGCTGCCAGAGGTCGGCTTCGATAATGGTGACCGGGCAGACGAAGCCGCCCAGGCTTGGGCCGTCCGGGCCAAGAATCACCGGCATGTCACCGGTGAAGTCCACCGCGCCGATGGCGTAGGGGTTGTCGTGAATATTGGACGGATGCAGACCGGCCTCGCCGCCGCTGTCGCGTACCCATTCGGGTTTTGGTCCGATCAGCCGTACGCCCGTACGGCTGGAGTTGAAGTGCACTTCCCATTCGGTGGCTAAAAAGGTTGCGATATACGCTTCGGTGAAATATTCCGGCGCGCCGTGCGGCCCATAGATCACGCGGATCTCACGCACGTCGCTCAGGTCGCTGCACTGCGCAGGCGGCAGGCTGGCACCGGTGGAGGCGTCCTCCAGCCGGGGCAGATGTAGCACGTCCCCGGCGCGCAGCGCACGGCCACCGTGGCCACCGAACTGGCCGAGGGTGAAGGTGCTTTTGCTACCGAGGTAGTCCGGCACTTGCAGACCGCCACGCAGGCACAGATAGCTGCGGGCTCCGGCACCGGCAATGGTTGCGAAGCTCAGCGTGCTGCCGGCCTTGACCAGAATGGCGGTGCACATCGGCTGCTCGATATCGTCGAGTTTGACAGGAATGACTGCGCCGGTTACCGCAACCACTGCATCGGTGTTGAAGCGCAGGACCGGCCCACTCATGGTGATTTCCAGACCCGCTGCGCCTTCCTCATTGCCAAGCAGGCGGTTACCCAGGCGCAGCGCTCGGCTGTCCATTGGCCCGGAAGGCGGCACGCCGACCGCCCAGTAGCCCAGACGGCCAGGAAAATCCTGTACCGTGCTCTGGGTACCTGCGCTCAGTACTTCAAACGTGTTTGCCTGGTACACCAGGCCCTCCAGGCAACGTGTCCAGGGTTCACCGCTGGCAAACGGTGCATCGCAGAGAATCTGACGCAGGTAGTCACGGTTGCACTCCACGCCATACAGCACCGTCTCATCCAGCGCTGTGTCCAGAGCCTTGCTGGCGGCTTCGCGATCAGGCGCCCAGGTGATCATCTTGGCGATCATCGGGTCGAAGTAGGACGGTATCTCGCAGCCGGCTTCGACCCAGGTATCGATACGCAGGTGCTTCCCATCCGCTTCGGGAAACGCGACAGCGGTCAGCAGGCCGGGGCTGGGCTGAAAGTCGCGGCCCGGGTCTTCGGCATAGAGTCGTGCCTGAATGGCGTGCCCGCTGGGTGCGAGTGTTGCGGCCAGTTCGGCCAGGGGCGGCAGATCACCGGCAGCGAGCTTGATCATCCAGCGCACCAGATCGACGCCCCAGACCTGTTCGGTCACGCCGTGCTCTACCTGTAGGCGGGTGTTTACTTCGAGGAAGTAAAACCGCTCGGCCTCGCTGTCGTAGACAAATTCCACGGTCCCGGCGCTGCGGTACTGCACTGCCTTGGCAAGCTTGATTGCTGCTTCGCAGAGTTCCTCCGCCATGCCGGCAGGCAGGTTCGGCGCGGGCGTCTCTTCCAGCACTTTCTGATTGCGCCGCTGCACCGAGCAGTCGCGCACGCCCAGCGCCAGCACTTCTCCGTTACCGTCGCCAAATACCTGGACTTCAAGATGGCGGGCGCGCTGAATATATTTTTCGATGAACACGCCTGAATCGCTGAAGTTGTTCTGCCCCAGCCGCTTGACCGCCTCGAACGCATCGATCAGCTCCTGCGCGCTGTTGCATACCCGCATGCCAATCCCGCCGCCGCCGGCGGTGCTCTTGAGCATCACCGGGTAGCCGACCTGCTCGCCAGCTACCAGTGCGGCGTCTATATTTTCCAGCAACTCGGTGCCTTCGAGCATCGGCACGCCGTGGTGTTTGGCCAGCGCGCGGGCGGTGTGCTTCAGCCCAAAGACGCGCAATTGTTCCGGCGTCGGGCCGACGAAGGCGATGCCCGCGGCTTCGCAGGCCTCGGCAAAGGCGGCGTTTTCGGAAAGAAATCCATAACCTGGGTGAATGGCTTTGGCACCCGCCTGTCGGGCAATGTCGAGGATTTTGTCGACCACCAGGTAGGTGTTGGTCGCCGAGCCTTCACCGAGGCTGTGCGCCTCGTCGGCCTGCTGGATATGCAGGCTGGCGGCATCAGCTTCGGAGTAGACGGCGACGCCCTTGACGTCGAGTGTACGTAGCGTCCGCAGAATACGGCAGGCGATGGCGCCGCGGTTGGCAATCAGCAGTTTGTCGAACATTGCAGTTCCCTCGAAAGGGTAGGCGGGCCGTCCCGCTTTTTTCGTCTGCACCACGGTCGTCCGTGGTTGGTGGTTCAAAATGGAGCTGGTCTTGCTCAGTCCCAGACCAGCACTTCGGCCGGGGTCGGGTTGTAGGCGTTGCATGGATTGTTCAGCTGCGGGCAGTTCGAAATCAGTACGATGATGTCCATGTGCGCGACCAGCTCGACATATTTGCCCGCGGCGGAAATCCCGTCCTCGAAGGTCAGCCCGCCCTCCGGCGTCACCGGAACGTTCATGAAAAAATTGATATTGGCGCCGATGTCGCGCTTGTCCAGGCGGCCATCGATGAGGCTGGCTCGTAGAAAGTTGTCCCGGCAGCTGTGCATGTAGCGCTTGTCCAGCGCATAGCGCACCGTGTTGCTTTCCTGGGCGCAGGCACCGCCCAGCGTGTCATGCCGTCCGCAGGTGTCAGCCACGATAGTCAGCAGCGGGTTGCCCTGATTGGAATACAGGACCGTGCCGGTGCTCAGATAAACCCGGTTCTGCTTGCGCAGGGTGCGCTGCGGGTCGAAGCGTTCACGCGGGTTGGCTGCGCTGAAGAACAGCGTGTCTACGGCCTGGTTGCCTTCCAGGTCCAGCAGGCGCAGGGTCTGCCCGGCCTTGATCTCGAACAGGTAGGGCTCGCCGGCGGGTATGCTTGCGCGAAAGCTGGCGGCTTCCGGCTGTTTCTGGCTTTGAGTCAGGGTCATGTCGGCAGCCCTCAGACGTACAGTCGTTCGGTGTTATGAAAAGCGCGGCCGTTTTCGGGTCGCGATGTGCGGCAGAAGACGGTAATGCCGTCGCTGTCGATCTGCTGCCAGCTCAGGCGCACTGGTTTCGGCGCGTAGTGCGGGTTCGGATCCATCGGGTGTTGCAGGGCGGTGAGGATGACCAGCGTGTCCATCGGCGCGTAGAGTTCAATGTAATTCCCGGCGCTGGAATTGCCCGGTTCGAAATCAAAGCCCCCCTCGGCATCGACGCGTACCTGGCTGAACAGGTTGATAGTCATCAGCAGATCCTGCTGATTCAAATTCCACTTGCCCATTTCCACCAGCAGATTGTCGTGACCGTTGCGGTAGAAACCGTTGCGCAGTTCCTGATAACGGCCCTGGCCATATTTGTCGGCGACTTCCTTTGCGTTGAGCACGCCGCCGAAGCTGTCATGCCAGCCGCAGGTATCGGCCGTGATGGCCGCCAGCACGCGGCCCATGTCCGAATACAGGCAGTGGCCGGTGGTCAGCTTGGCAGTGTGCTGGCCTTTGAGCGTATCGGGCAGATTCAGACGTTCGCTTTTCTCGTTGGCGTTGAGCAGCATCAGGCTGACATTGGCCCCGCCCTCGATATCGGTGATGCGTAGTAGTTGGCCGCGCTTGAGCACAAAAGAGCTGTGCCCGCCACCGGGGACGGTTTCTTCATACAGGGTGGGGCGCAGGGTCAGATCGACAGTCATTGTCAGCTCCTTACGCGGCAGAGTTCAGGCCGCTGGCGATGTGTTTGGGTAGGGCCTCGACAGCGGCACGGGCCAGACGGCGGTCGCTGTTGAGCGGTATGTCGTAGGTAATGCAAGCGCCGTAGGCATTTGGCGCGCCGGGGTCAATTCGCGGTTTGTCGAACACCATCAGACGGGTGCCCAGGGTGAAGCCCTCGGACAGATCGTGGGTAACCATGAACACGGTCAGCCGGATCTCTTGCCACAACTCCAGCAGCAATGCGTGCATGTCCTTGCGAATGCCGGGGTCCAGTGCACCAAAGGGCTCGTCCAGCAAGAGGACACGGGGCTTCATAACGAGCGCCTGGGCGATGGCCAGCCGCTGTTGCATGCCGCCGGATAGCTGCGCGGGGTATTTGTCCAGAGACTGGCCGAGTCCGACCTTGTGCAAAATGGCCGCAGCTTCCTCGTTGGCTTCCCGGCGGGCACGGCCAATCAGCCGACCGAATACCGGGGCGCGCGGCAGGGCCAGTCCCAGTGCGACGTTGTTCAGCACAGTCAGGTGCGGGAATACCGAGTAACGCTGGAACACCACACCGCGGCTGGCATCGGGCTCGTGCGGCAGCGGCTGGCCATTGAGCAGGATTTCACCACGGCTCGGGCGTTCCTGGCCGAGCAACAGGCGCAGGAAGGTTGATTTGCCGCAGCCGGACGTGCCGACCAGGGTGCAGAACTCGCCTTCGGCGATGTTCAGATTAAGCCGCTCGAGCACCACCTGGTCACCGTATTCCTGCCAGACGTTCTTTACCTTGATAAACGGCGTGACGCGATTTGCCGCCGAGGGCTGGGTGGAGTCGATCATGATTTGGCTCCTTCATACCAGGGGAACGCGAACTGGGTCAGGCGGCGCAGACCGTAATCCATTGCCCAGGCGAGCAGGGTGATCCAGGCGACATAGGGCAGGATCACATCCATGGACATGTAGCGGCGCACCAGAAAGATGCGATAGCCCAGACCGTCGGTAGAGGCGATGGCTTCGGCGGCTATCAGGAACAGCCAGGCCGAGCCGAGCACCAGACGCAGACTGATCAGCAGGCGTGGCAGCAGCTGTGGCAGCACCACGCGCAGTATCAGCGTCCAGGTGTTGGCGCCGAGGGTTTGTGCCTTGACCAGCAGTTCGGGTGGGATTTCACGGGCCCGCTGCTCAAGGTCACGGGCGATTATCGGGGTGATGCCAATGACGATGAGCACCACCTTGGACAGTTCGCCGAGGCCGAACACGATGAACAGAATCGGCAACAGAGCCAGCGGTGGGATCATCGACAGCACGGTAAGCAGTGGCGATAGCGGTGCGCTGAACAGCGGGATGGTGCCGGCCGCCACGCCCAGGCACAGGCCGATCAACGCACTGATACCCAGCCCGATGGCGATGCGCTGGAGGCTGGACGCGGTGTCTTGCCAGAACAGGTAGTCACCGCTACGCCGGTCCGGTTCGAAGGCCAGACGGTCGATCGCATCAACCATCTGTGTGGCGCTGGGTAGCAATTTGTCGCTGGGATTGGCTTCCAGGCGCTGGGCCGAATAGGACAGATAAACCAGCACCAGCAGTGCGAGCGGCAGTAGCAGTAGCAGTAGCCGCCCGGGCTTGCCGGGTTTGATGTTGATCAGGCGCATGGGACAAGTCTCCACGTGCCGCTGAGGGCGCGAGTGTCCGTGCGCGTTCTGAAAAGCGGGGCAAGTAAAGACCCGGTTGCAGAGTGGGACATGTAAAACCCTCCAAATTAGGCAGACGGCAGAGAGCTGCGCGTTCATGACGCGATTCTCCCGGGCTTTTATCCCGCCGTGTAACCTCTTTGGAGGTCGCCAACTCTCGGACCAGCCACTCGCCTTGGCGAGCCGGAACCCTAGTCAGCTATTTTTCAGCAATGTATTTCATCCTTGAATCGCAGCTTCCTGCACCTGGGTTACAGCAATAGCTATGCCAGGTCACGGTGAGTTGGCGCTAGCCCCCTCGCTACGGGGCGTCAGCCTGTTCAGCGATCTGCTGACAGCAACGGCGCAAAGAAAATTCGGTAAAAATTGCACCATTACAGGGCGGTCGCGCCCCGGATCGGGGCGCGATGCGACTGAAATCGGCGGTGAAAACTAACCCGCCAACCGGGCCCGAGTCCGATATGACGGGTGATATGCGCGGTTCTCGGGAGGGTGGTACGAGTATTGCTTTGTGAGCTGTACGTCTTGCCACCCAAGGTTGTTGTGCCAGGTGGCGCCACGTTTTTTCCGGGACGGCCCGGGCAGTCATTAGGCAACAGAGCATGCGCTTCGGGCAGATGCCAGCCAGCCTAAAGATTGTTAGAAGGATCTGGACGACCAGGTGACATCTTGATTATCCAATCTGGAGGTTACTATGGCGTCAAGGCAACCCAGTGCTGCAACTCCCCATACGGCGTTCAAGAGGCTACCGGTGGTCGACGTATCCGGGCTGGCCTCCAGCGCGGCGGCCGAGCGTCAGGCCGCGGCCCGCGTGCTTGGTGAGGCGGCCAGGCAGGCAGGTTTCCTGTATGTCACCGGCCATGGAATCGAGCCGCGCTTGATCGAGCGCCTTATCGCCCGTACCCGGCAATACTTTGCCCAGCCGCTTGAACAGAAGATGCGGGACTATATCGGCAATTCAACCAATCACAGTGGTTACGTTCCCGAGGGGGAAGAACAGTTCTACCCCGGTGTAATCGACCACAAGGAAGCCTATGACATAGGCTATGACTATCGCTCGGCTGAAGGCAGGCGGCCCATGCTAGGGCCGAACCAGTGGGCCGATATGCCTGGATTTCAGGAGGATATCAAAGCCTACTACGAGGCGGCGCTGGCGCTGGGAAACCGTTTGTTCAGGGGCTTTGCACTCGCGTTGGGGCTGCCTGAAGACGCCTTCAGTCGGCACCTGACCACGCCGCCCAGTCAGTTGCGGCTGATCCATTACCCGTTGAGTTCGAATGTGACGGCTGACCGGCCCGGCGTCGGCGCGCACACGGACTACGAATGTTTCACCATCCTGCTGCCGACCGCGCCCGGTCTTGAGGTGCTCAACGGTGCCGGGGAATGGATTGACGTTCCTGTTCTTGAGGGCGCCTTCGTCATCAATATTGGTGACATGCTCGAAGTGCTGAGCAACGGTACCTATGTGGCAACCTCGCATCGCGTACGCAAAGTGGCAGAGGAACGCTATTCGTTTCCGCTGTTCTGCACCTGTGATTACGACACGCTGATCGAGCCGATCAAGTCGTTGTTGAGCGAAGCCAATCCACCCCGTTATCAACCTATCCGTTGCGGCGATCACCTTTTTGCCCAGACGGCCCAGACCTTCGGTTATCTGAAGAAGCGGATCGAGGCGGGCGACGTGGCGCTGCCAGAAGGAGCACGCGGGCTGTCCTCGTTTGGACATCAGGCCGCGACTACAGGAGAGCGCGCATGACACTGGAAGAGGTGCTTGAACGCTATCCGCAACGTAGCGTCGGCGGTGTGCCGGACTGGATGCTGGGATTTTTCAAGCGCCGGTCGATCAGCTTTGCCAATGGCGAAACAGACAGCCAGACCCACGTCTGCTGGTTCCAGAGCCGCCACTTCACCATCGATCTGCGGCTGCCGCTTGACTCCGAGCAAACTCCAGCCCGGGACTGGGCGCAATACTCCGGCGTGGAGCTCCAGGTTCTGGCGAACTACGAAGGCTGGGAAGCCTCGTCAGAGTGGGACGGGCACAGTCTGAGCTGGCACGCGGACACGTCATTGCAGCTGCATAATCGTTGGCCGGAACCAGCGCTTTTGCAGCGCATCGGCAACTGCATGATCGAATTTGCGCCGAGCGGGGCTTATGTCGAGGACTGGCGCCTGCAACCGTCCGCACCCGGCCCGTTGATCGGTCTGCGGCTGCTCGAAGAGCGCGATCTGAGTTCCGGAGTGGTTCGCCATCGCGGCGGTGGCCTTATTGTCTGCGGTGAGCATGCGGCGCTGGTGTTGGGGCGCGGCGGGGTGGAAGCAGCGGGGCAGTCACTGTGCGATGAGGCTGCCAAGGCAGTTGGCGACGCGCAGCGCTTGGCTGCCCTGTTCGGTTTCGAGACCTCCGTGGCGCACGGATCGTTGCACAATGGCTTTGAAGCCGCCCTGTCGACCCGTCCTGGACGCAACGGTCAAATGCTGTTCCCGCTCGATGGTTTCGAGTGTCTGGTGGACCAGCAGCTGCTGATTCAGCGACTGGCAATTGATGGGGCGCCCTGCGAGCGGCGCTTTAGCATCGATACGCTGGAATCCCAGATTTCGTTCGACCAGCAGACCGGCTTCACCGCTGAGGCTGCAAATTGGTACAGCAAGGAATCACAAACCCTGACCCGTTACACCGAGCCTCAATACTGAGCCGGTGCGGTACTGTTATTACAATCCCACGAGGTGTTCATGAACGTATTCAAACCTTCATTCAGAAAATTACTGGTGGTTGCGGCAACCAGCCTGTGTTTCGCCACCGGAGCCATTGGCGCCGAGAAAAAGGACAGCTTCAAGGTCGCCTGGTCGATCTATGCCGGGTGGATGCCCTGGGCCTATGCAGCTGACTACGGCATCGTCGATAAATGGGCGGACAAGTACGGGATCGATATAGAAATCGTCCAGTTCAACGACTATATCGAGTCGATCAACCAGTACACCACCGGCGCCTTCGATGCCTGCGGTATGACCAATATGGACGCGCTGACCATTCCAGCGGCCAGCGGAGTCGACACCACGGGCCTGATCCTCGGAGACTACTCCAACGGCAACGACGGCATTCTGTTGAAGGATGACACCAGCATGGAAGATATCCGTGGCCGTCAGGTCAATCTGGTCGAGTTGTCCGTATCGCATTATCTGCTGGCGCGCGCGCTGGAGATGAGCGGCATGTCAGAGCGCGACATTACCGTCATGAACACTTCTGATGCCGACGCGGTCGCGTCTTTCGTCACGCCGGATGTCACCGCAACCGCGGTGTGGAACCCGCAGCTGAGCCTGATCAAGAACCAGAACCCCGATGCCGTCGAGGTATTCGATTCCACTCAGATTCCTGGCGAGATCATCGACATGATGGCGGTCAACACCGAGGTGCTTGAGGCCAACCCGGAACTGGGCAAGGCACTGGTCGGGGCTTGGTTCGAGACGCTGGAACTGATGTCCGGCGATGGCGAAGAAGCCAGGGCCGCCCGTCGTTATATGGCCGAGCGTGCCGGTACCGATCTGGCGGGTTTCGACTCGCAGCTTGCTGAAACCATGCTGTTCTACACACCGGCGGATGCTCTTGCCTTTGCTACCAACGACACGTTGCGCGACACCATGGACAAGGTACGCCTGTTCTCCTTCGACAAGGGCCTGCTGGGCAACGGCGCGCCTAGTGCCGATGTGATCGGCATGGAGTTTGCGGACGGCTCCATGCTGGGCGAGGAAAGCAACGTGCAGCTGAGGTTTGATCCAACCTATGTGCGCATGGCTGCGGAAGGGGGCCCTTTGACGTCAACCCTGCAATGAGCTCAAAAAAACGGCGACCCGGTCAAGCGCCTCATCGGCTGACCGCAACAGGCCGGTATGCGCCTGGAAAACGTGCCAGAGGCCAGGGTAACGCTCCAGTCGCACTGTTACGCCTGCAGCCCGTGCGCGCTCAGCCAGGCGCAGGCTATCGTTGAGCAGCACTTCCTCTTCGCCTACCTGAATCAGCAGCGGGGGCAGGCCCGCCAGGTCGGCAAAGATTGGCGAAAGTGCCGGGTCGCGTCGATTCATTCCCGGTGGGCAATACAGATCGGCGGCCTGCTCGATCCAGCTGACGTTCAGTAGCGGATCCCCCGCCGCAGGGTTGTGCAACTGATCACCCGAGAAATCGACAACCGGAGAAAAGCAGACCAGCGCGCCCGGCACCGGCAAGGCCAGTTCCGCCAATCGCAGCGCGGTGATCAGCCCCAGGTTGCCGCCGGCCGAATCGCCGCCAAGAGCAATGTTCTGCGGCAGATAGCCGCGTGCCAGCAGCTCCTTGTAAGCCTCGACCGCATCATCACGTGCAGCCGGAAACGGGTGTTCAGGGGCGAGCCGGTAATCCAGCACGCAGACGCTTAGTTGGCTGCGCCTGGCGATACTGGCGCAAAGGCCGCGGTGGGTCGCGGGTGACCCTATCAGAAAAGCGCCTCCATGCAGGTACAGCATGACCTTGCCGTCGCTCTGCTCGGGTCGGTGCCATTCGCAGGGCCGCCCGGCAATGAGCTCCTTGCTTCGGCTGACCCCAGCGGTGACGGGCATGGCCGCAGTCAGCATGCGCAAGGTGACACGCTGGCCGGCCACCGGCATGGCCGGTCGGATCAGCCCTCGGAACAGTCCCTTCATCGAGCCACGAAGGGCTCCACGCAACAGCGGCTGTGTGGAGGGCTCGGCAGTAAAATCAGCGTGCACATTCATAGTCTTCAAACTCCGGGGTGCGGGTGAGTCGGCGATAGCTGAACGTATAGCCGGGCCAGTTGTTGGTGTGTTTGCCCTCCGCAGTCTGGTACCAGCTGGTGCAGCCTTTGCTCCAGACGGTGGTGCTGACCGCTTGCTGAATGCGGGTATTGAAGCGTGTCTGCACATCGGCCTTTACATCGATATAACGCCACCCGCGCTGGCGCAGGCTGTGCAGACAGCTGACGACATAGTTGAACTGGCTTTCCAGCATATAGATGATCGAGTTGTGGCCCAGATTGGTATTAGGGCCATACAGCAGAAACAGATTGGGAAATCCGCTCACGCTGATGCCTTTGTAGGCTTGCGCTCCGCTTTGCCAGGCGTGATTGAGCTCCTGCCCGTTGCGGCCCTTTATCGACATGGGCGCCAGAAAATCCGTGGCGGCGAAACCGGTACCGTATATCAGTACATCCGCTTCGTGCAGCACGCCATCCACCGTTCTGACGCCATGCGCTGTGACGGCTTCGATCCCTTGGGTGACGAGATCGACATTGTCGCGGTCCAACGACGGAAAGAAGTCGTTGCTGATGAGCATACGCTTGCAACCCATAGGGTAGTCAGGCACAAGTTGCCTGCGCTTGACCGCGTCCGAAAGGCCGCTCTCCAGATGCTTGTGGAAATTGCCTTCCAGGGTCTTCATCAGCGAGGGAAAACTGATGAAAGCCAGAGCCCGTGATTCGTGCGACAGGTATTGCCAGGCTCGGCTGAGTTTTTGCATTGCGGGAAAGCGCTGCAGCAGCGCGTGTTCACGCGCACTGTAGGGGCGGTCGGCCTTGGGGATGACATAGGCCGCGCTGCGTTGAAATAGCGTCAGATGGCCGACACGGGGCGCTATCTGCGGGACAAACTGAATGGCTGACGCGCCGGTGCCGATCACCGCGACACGCTTGTTGGCGAGATCGAGATCATGCCGCCAGTGCGCTGAATGAAACGCTTCGCCGCCGAAATCCTCCACCCCCGGGATGGCTGGATACAGAGGCCGGTTAAGCTGGCCGCAAGCGCTGATCAGTGATCGAGCGACCAGGACCTCGCCCTCGGTGGTAGCCACCTGCCAGAGACCCAGCGTCTCATCGAACTCGGCCTGGCTCACCTCACAGCTGAAGCGCGTACGGGGCCCAAGGTGATATTTCTTCGCGCAGTGGCGGATGTAGGCGAGAATTTCCGCCTGCGGAGCATACTTGCTTGTCCAGTCCGCCTTGGGTTCGAAGGAAAAGGAGTACAGGTGGGACGGCACATCGCAGGCGGCGCCGGGATAACTATTGTCGCGCCAGGTGCCTCCTACATCACCGGCCTTTTCGAGAATCAGAAAATCACTGATACCAGCCTTGTCGAGCCTTATCGCCAGCCCGATGCCGGCAAATCCCGCTCCGATTATCAGCGCACTCAAAGGTGCCTGTGGCGGATTATTATTCTTCATTGCTTTCTCCATATGCCCCGTCGATGGGCTAGCCTTATCTTAGACCGCTGACGGGAAATCGACGGGGGCAAGATAGCCACTATCGGCGGGATTTCAGTCACCGCCTGGTGGTGCGCCTTGCGAGGCGCTGCGCAGGGGAGCGAAAAGTCCATTTAAATTTATTTGGATCAATGGTTTGGCAGACTATTGCTATGACTGATGAGTCACCATTCCGACGCTCAAGCAGAGCGCCGCGAGGCGGGGCCGCAGGGTATCTTAGACGCTTGCTTGATTTCGCTGATCTATGAGGAGAGCTAATCGTGACCGATCTGGAAGCATTCCGGCAGGAAACCCGCACCTGGCTTGAGGAAAACTGCCCGCAGAGCATGCGCACACCATTTGCAGCTGACGATGATCAGTGCTGGGGCGGCCGCGGTTTCAAGTTCAAGAGTGAAGATCAGCGGGTGTGGCTGGAACGCATGGCTGAAAAAGGTTGGACCGCTCCGGACTGGCCGCGGGAATATGGCGGCGGCGGTCTGGACCGCCAGGAGCACAAGATCCTGCGGGAGGAAATGGCACGGATCAGCGCGCGGCCACCTTTGTCCAGCTTCGGCGTATGGATGATCGGACCGGCGATTCTCAAATTCGGCTCCGAAGAACTCAAGCGGCAGCACTTGCCATTGATAGTTCGCGGAGAGATCCGCTGGTGTCAGGGTTACAGCGAGCCAGGCGCCGGTTCGGATCTGGCCGGACTGCAGACCAGGGCCGAGGATCACGGAGATCATTTTATCGTAAATGGCCAGAAGATCTGGACGTCCTACGCCGACAAGGCCGACTGGATGTTCTGTCTGGTACGCACGGATCCCGACGCGAAAAAACAGCTGGGGATTACCCTGGTGCTATTCGATATGGCTACGCCGGGTGTGAGTACTCGCCCGATCAGGCTGATCTCGGGCAGCTCGCCGTTCTGCGAAAGCTTTCTCGACGATGTCCGGGTAGAGAAGAATCAGGTTGTCGGTGAGATCAATCAGGGCTGGACGATTGCCAAATACCTGCTGACCCACGAGCGCGAGATGATCGGCGGTATGGGGCGTACCGCGGCGGGGCAGAAAACACTGGCGCAGTTTGCCGTGGAATCGATCGGCCTGGAAAACGGGAAGCTTGCCGATGGCTTCCTGCGCAGCGAGATTTCGCGCTGGGACCTGGATGCCAGGGCCTTTGAACTGACTGCCGAACGCGTGCTGGATGAGGCCAAGGCTGGGCACGGCGTAGGCAATACCTCGGCGATGCTCAAGTACTACGGTACCGAACTGAACAAGCGCAGGCAGGAGCTGATGATCGCCATGCGCGGCAGCGATGGCGTGGTATGGGAAGGCGCAGCCTCGAAGGAAGGCATGCTGCCGCGCATGTGGCTGCGCTCCAAGGGCAACTCCATTGAGGGCGGCACTTCCGAGGTTCAGCTCAACGTGATCGCCCGCAACATTCTCGGGCTTCAGTAACGGATTCGAGGGACGAACGATGGCAGCTTTGGTACTTAATGATGAACAACAGATGCTCAAGGACGCGGCCAAGCGGTTCATGAGCGAGAGCGCGCCGGTCAGTCAGCTGCGCGCGCTACGCGACAATCGCGACGAAACCGGTTTTTCCCGCGAGCTGTGGAACAGCATGGTAGAGATGGGCTTTGCGGGCACCCTGATTCCGGAGGCCTTCGGCGGATCTGAGTTTGGTAACGTCGGCATGGGGCAGATATTCGAACAGGCCGGACGCAATCTGAGCGCCTCACCGCTGTTTTCCAGCGGTGTGCTAGGCGTATCGACGATTCTGCTGGCCGGCACCGATGAACAGAAGCAGCAGGTGCTTCCATCCATCGCCGATGGCAGTCTACTGGTGGCTCTGGCGCTGGACGAAAAACCTCGTCACGCGCCTGCCCATGTGCACACCACGGCGCAAAGCAGAGACGGCGGTTTTGTGCTGAACGGACGCAAGACCTTTGTTGTCGATGGTCACGTTGCGAATCTACTGATCGTCTCGGCGCGTACTGGCGTCGGCGATAAGGATGCTGATGGCATCAGCCTGTTCCTGGTCGAACCTGACGCGGTTGGGGTGAAAATCGAGCGCACCATCATGGCAGACAGCAGAAATGCTGCGATTGTGCATCTTGATCACGTCAAGGTCAGCGAGGCTGCCTTGCTCGGACAGTTCGACCAGGACTTCGACGTGCTGGAAAAAGTATTGGATATTGCCAATGCGCAACTGGCTGCCGAATTACTGGGTATCGCCCAGGAAGCCTTCGAGCGCACCGTCGCCTATATGCAGGAGCGCAAGCAGTTCGGCGTGGTGATCGGCTCCTTCCAGGGCCTTCAGCACCGGGCGGCGCACATGTTCAGCGAGATCGAACTGGTCAAGTCCGTGGTGCTCAAGGCGTTGGTTGCGTTGGACGAAGGTGACCAGGAGGCTTCGGCTTTGGTCAGTCTGTCCAAGGCCAAGGCGTGTGAAGTCGCTGAGCTGGTAACCAACGAAGCCATTCAGATGCACGGTGGGATGGGCATGACCGACGAGTTTGATGTCGGCTTGTTTATCAAGCGTGCCCGTGTCGTGCAGCAGTTGCTGGGCGATTATCGTTTTCATGCTGACCGTTTCGCCAGATTGCGCGGTTACTGAGGGAGGGCAGGCAAGTCAGGCTCCCAGTCCTGGCTTGTCGGGTTGCGGTGCCGCTGGCGCGGCACTTCCACGCAGCAGAGTGGTCATGCTGGCAGGGTCCAGTGGGCGTCCCAGATAAAAGCCCTGGGCGAAACGGCAACCGTGCTGGCGCAATAGCGTCAGTTGCTCCTCTGTTTCGACGCCTTCGGCAAGTGTATCCAGCCCGAGTTCATGGGCTAGCGAGATCATACTGCTGACGATGGTCAGCTTGTCCGGGTTTGATTCAAGACCTTCGATAAAGGACCGATCAATCTTGATGGTATGAGCCTGAAAGCGCTTGACCTGCAATAACGACGAATAGCAGGTGCCAAAGTCGTCAATCACTATATGAACGCCCAGAGCGCTCAGTTGCTGCAATTGGACTACCGCGCTGTCGGGGTCGACCATCAGCATTGCTTCGGTGACCTCCAGTTGCAGGTAGGCGGGGCTCACGTTCCAGGTTTGCAGGCATTTGGAGATGTGCTTGGCCAGATCCCCCCGACGAAACTCGGTCAGGGACAGGTTTACCGCGACGGGTGCGGCCGCCACTCCCTCATCGAGCCAGCGTTTGAGTTGCGCCAGGGCCTGGTTCAGTACCCAGTCGTTGAGAGCCAGAATCTGGCCGCTCGATTCTGCGGCTGGTATGAATTCGTTGGCATCGACTTCCCCCAGTTCCGGATGATTCCAGCGCAGCAGCGCCTCCATACCGGTCACCTGTTGGGTGGATAGGTCCCACTGGGGCTGGTAGCGCAGCGACAACTCAAGGTTGTCATTGGCTGAGCGGAGCGAATTCTCCAGCGCCAGCATTCGGGACATGCGCGTTTGCAGCTCATGGGTGAAAAAGCGATAGGTGTTGCGCCCATCTTGCTTGGCCTGATACATCGCAGCATCTGCATGGCGCGAAAGCTCATCGAAGTTTGTGCCATCCTCCGGATAGACCGCTATGCCAATCGACGCAGATGTGGTGCTGATGTGCTCGCCGAAACTGACCGGGCGCACAATGGAGGCAAGAATCCTTTCCGCCACGTGCACTGCCGCAACCCCGTCCAGGCCGGGAAGCGCCATGATGAACTCGTCGCCGCCCTGGCGAGACAGGGTGTCTTCCTCGCGCAGGTTGGTGCGTAGCCGGTCGGCCAGTGCCTTGAGCATCAGGTCGCCAATCTCATGGCCGAGCGTGTCATTGATGTTCTTGAAATGATCCAGATCGATAAACAGCAACGCCAGGCTGCCCCCGCTGCGCTCCATCAGGCCTAACGCCAGGTCAACCCGTTGATGAAACAGCTTGCGATTGGGTAGCCCGGTGAGGCTGTCGTACTGGCCCAGCCGCAGAATCTCGGATTCCTGTTCCTTGCTTTTGGTGACGTCCCGCGCGATGACCACGAAGTGACCATCATCCTCCACGCCAACGCTGGCCTTGGGCGCTGCCGAGATCTGGAACCAGAAAAGGTGATCCTTGATGATTAACTTGAATGGCTCGCTCTGGGCATGTCCGTTCAGCCTGGCCCGGGCGAAGGTGCGTTCACACAGAGCGCGCGCCGCCTCTGGCAGCAGCGGCGCAAGGTCGCGGCCGACCATGGGTTTGTCGCTGAGCGGCAAGCGCTTGGCACGGGGCGCATGAAACTGGATTACCCGACCCTTGGAATCGAGTTCCAGGACGATATCCGGCAGGGCATCAAACACCGCTTTCAGACGCTTGCCGGAAGCTTCCATCTCGGTGTATGGCTGTTCGACCGTGTCAACGAAAATGGCCTTGAACAGGAACAGATAGGAAGCAATCTTGATCAAATGGCCGAGCAGGTTCAGGTGGTCCGTCACCGACTCATAAAAGGTGAAGCACAGCTCGCTGAGTGCCATTGCTCCGACTGCACCGAACAGCGCGGCCGCGTTGAAGGGTAACGGTCTCTGCATAGCGCGCCATAAGCCTATGGCGATGAAGACATGCGTTCCTATGAGCGCATACTCGAACCAGATCTTGAATGCAGTGAGGCCCGTTTCTGGTGAAAAGGTGCGGGGGGCTAAGTCAGGAAAACGCAGAACGATGAGATGAACCACCGCTACGACGAGCAGCACCAATAGCAGAACGGTAAATCGGTTGGCTCCGGTGTGAGGCACGTTCCAGGGAGAGAACGTGACCCAGAAAAGCGCCAGAGTGGCTAGCAGCCGCGCGCTCAGCCAGAAAATGATAGCTTTTTCCGGCCCGGATGGCGTGATGAAATGCGGCATCCCCGCGTAGGACATCGTATGGGTGAAATCCAGCAGGGCCACGCCCAGAAACAGGCAAGCAAATACCAGAAGGCTGCGTGACGACTGCCTCTGGTGGCTGGCCCAGCCGATGGCAAAAACCAGACTGGCAATCACGACGGCAATTATCTCCAGCGTCGTGTGCAGGGAAACGCTCATCACTTCCGGGGGGCCGCCCAGCCATTGAACAGGAAAAAATCGCACCAGCAAAACAGTCAGGGCCATGACGGCCAGCAGCCCAAGCGCCGTCGCCAATACACCCTGATGGGTAGGGTGACGGCTGCTGACGAGCGCATTCAGACGGAAACTGTTTAGCATTGCTGACAGACCTTCCTATGGTAGAGGCTTTTTGTGATTTTGACCTTTATGACGGCTGAGAGACAAGTTTCCGGCGATCCCCGCCAGCGTGGTATGCGGTTCATACGACCTTTGGAGATGGCAACCGCCGGTCAGTTGCATTCATAATGCCAGCGAATCCCTTCGGATGATATCCACCCTTTGGACACTGCTCTTTTATGCTACTTCGCGGATTGACCTGGCTGATCTTCTTTCAACTGGTGGGCACCGGTCTCAATGTGCTGTTTTTGCCGTTCCTGCCAGGCCCCATCATCGGCATGGTTTTGCTCGTCGTTACCCTTTGTCTGCGCCAGGGCGTCAGCGAATCACTGGATCTTGCGGCGACGGGTCTGCTGAAGTACCTGCCCCTGATTCTGGTACCGCCGGCAGTGGGTATCATGGCCTATGGCGCGGAAATCGTCGCCGATGCGGCGGCTATCCTGATCACCCTGACGGTGTCCTTCGTCTTGTCGGTTCCTTTCTGTGGGTGGTTGATGCAAAGGCTGATACGCCGGCAACAGTCCTCTGAAGGGGATAACTGATGGAGCCACTGGTTACCGCCTGGGCAGCCGTGGTCGCCCACCCGCTGTTTCTGATAGGGGTCACGCTGGGAGCATATCAACTGGGTCTGGCCCTGTACGAGCGCACCCGGCTGGCGGTTTTTCATCCGGTTCTGGTGTCCGTTCCGATAGTCGTTCTGGTGCTGTGGCTGCTGGGGCTCGATTACCCTGAATACCGCGAAGCAGTGCTACCGCTGGTCATTCTGCTTGGGCCGGCGACCGTGGCGCTCGCCGTGCCGCTGTATCTTAACCTGCGGCGCATCCGCCAGTTCTTCTGGCCGGTGATCATTACCCTGCTGCTTGGTGGCGCTTTCGCGACGCTCTCGACCATTGCCATAGGCTGGTTGCTTGGCGCAGACCATATGATCCTCATGACGATGGTGCCTAAATCTGTTACCTCCCCTATCGCCATGCTGGTTGCCGAGCAGATCGGTGGGGTGGCTGCGCTCGCGGCTGTCTTCGTGATGTTTACCGGGGTTCTCGGGCCAATCTTCGGACCCCCTCTGCTGCGGTTGTTCCGTGTTACTCACCCGGCAGCGTGGGGCATGGCCATGGGTCTGACTGCCCATGCTGTCGGCACCTCGCGCGCCCTGGAAGAAGGCAAAGAAGCGGGCGCCTTTGCTGCGTTGGCAATGAGCATGATGGGCACAGCTACGGCGTTGTTGCTGCCAGTCGGGGTCACGCTCTGGTATTTGTTCTGATCACTCCTTGCAGACTGGGTCTGCGTCAATGCACCTCATCCCATTAATTGCTCGCTAAGGGCACACTGTCTGGAATGGAACGCCTCCAAGCTTGAGGCTGTCACACTCAGGGGTTGACCTTGATCGCTTGAACGGCCGCTGGTCAGCAAAAATGTTGGCTTTGCCCGTTTTCCTGACAGGAGTAGTGCACATGGAATTGGATCCGTTATTGCTATCACGCTTCCAGTTTGCTTTTGTGGTGTCGTTTCACGCTATCTTTCCGGTCTTTACCATCGGCCTGGCGTCTTTCATCGCCTTTCTCCAGGCGTTGTCGTTCAAGACCAGCAATCCCCAGTGGGAGCAGTTGTCAATATTCTGGACCCAGGTTTTCGCTGTGGTATTCGCGATGGGCGTGGTATCGGGCATCGTCATGGCCTTCCAGTTCGGCACCAACTGGAGCAACTTCTCCTATGCCGCGGCAAACTTCATCGGGCCGACCCTAAGTTATGAAGTGGTCACTGCGTTTTTTCTGGAAGCGGGTTTTCTCGGTGTGTTGCTGTTCGGGCGCAGCCGTGTCCCGCCTGGGGTGCACCTGTTCGCCGCGTGCATGGTCGCCGTTGGTACGCTCATCTCGGCCTTCTGGATCCTGGCCACCAACAGCTGGCTGCATACGCCGGCGGGCACCGAGTTGCGCGATGGCGTGTTCTTCGTCACCTCCTGGCGCGAAGCCATTTTCAACCCTTCATTTCCCTATCGTTTCACCCACATGGCCATCGCCTCGTTCCTGACTGGCGCCTTCGTGGTGGCGGGGGTGAGCGCCTGGTATCTGCTCAAGGACCGTAATGTCGAGGCGAACCGCAAGGCGCTGTCGATGTGCCTGTGGATGATCCTGTTTCTGGCGCCCACCCAGGCGGTAGTTGGTGATCTTCATGGGCTGAATACATTCAAGCATCAGCCCATGAAGGTGGCCGCCATGGAGGGCAACTGGGACACTGATGTCGGCGTTCCGCTGTTGCTGTTCGCTTTGCCGGACCGCGAGCTGCAGGCGAACCGGTTCGAGATCGGCATCCCGCGACTGGGCAGCATGTTGCTGACCCATACCTGGGACGGTGAAGTGCCAGGGCTGCGGGAGATCGACGTGGAAGACCAGCCGCCGGTATGGATCGTGTTTTTTGCCTTTCGCATCATGGTCGCCATGGGCCTGCTGATGATTGGATTTGCCCTGACGGGGCTGTGGTTGCGCCGCGGAGGACGGTACTGGCGCACACCCTGGTTTCTGCACGGGCTGCGTTTCATGAGCATCACCCCCTTCATTGCCGTGCTGGCTGGCTGGGTGGTTACCGAGGTTGGTCGCGCGCCCTGGCTGGTCTACGAGATTTTGCGACATGAGGACGGGGTGACCCCTTCGCTCACTGGAGGTATGGCGCTATTCACCCTGATTGGCTACGTCCTGGTCTATCTGGCTATCTTCAGCGCTGGCCTTTACTACCTGTTCGGTGTGCTACAGAACGGAATTCATGTGCAGGACGAGAGGCTGTCAGATCACGCAGACCAGGCAGAGCGGCCAAAACGGCCCCTGTCGGCAACCCATGTCCGCTTTGAGCATGAGGAGACCTGAAATGGAACATTTCGACTTGTCGATGATCTGGGCGGTCATTATCGCCTTCGCGGTGATCATGTATGTGCTGATGGACGGCTTCGATCTGGGCGTGGGGATACTGTTTCCCTTTGCTCCGGACGAGGACGCCCGCGACGTGATGATGAATTCCGTGGCGCCCATCTGGGACGGCAACGAAACCTGGCTGGTGCTGGGCGGGGTGGGGCTGCTGGCGGCCTTTCCGCTGGTGTATACGGTGCTCCTGCCGGCGCTTTATATTGGCGTGTTTCTGATGCTGGCGGGTCTTATTTTTCGAGGCGTGGCATTCGAATTCCGGTTCAAGGCCAAATCATCGCGCTACTTATGGAACTGGGCCTTTGCCGGCGGCTCGATTCTAGCCTCTTTTACCCAGGGCGTGGTCGTGGGCTCGTACATTCAGGGTTACCACACCGAAGGGCTGGTCTATGCCGGCGGGCCGTTCGACTGGTTTACCCCCTTCACCGTCGTGACCGGGCTCGGCCTGCTCGCGGGTTACGCGCTGCTGGGCTGTACCTGGCTGATCATGAAGAGCGAAGGCTATATTCAGGAGTGGGCGCACAACCTGGCGCCTTGGCTGCTGGGTGCAGTGTTGCTGGTATTCGTGGTGATCAGCATCTGGACCCCCTCGGTCGATCCGGCCGCCTACGAACGCTGGTTTGGCGACGTGCGATGGATCTGGATCTTCCCGTTGCTGGCAGCATTCAGCGCCATTCAGATATTCCGCACCGTTTACAAACGCAAGCAGGTGCAGCCGTTCCTGTTCACCATGCTGATGTTTGCTGCGACCTATTTCAGCCTGTTATGGACGCGCTGGCCCTATGTGATTCCACCGAATTTTACCTTGTGGGATGCGGCGTCCGCGCCGGAGTCCCAGCTGTTTCTGCTGCTCGGCATACTCTTCGTCATACCCTTTATTCTGGTCTACACGGCCTGGGCGTATTGGGTGTTCCGCGGCAAGGTCCGGGTAGGTGAAGGCTATCACCACTGAGAGGGGTCGGGCCGGGCGCAGCCGTCTGTGGCTGAAAGCGCAGGGACAGCCGGCCCGCTTCCTGTTGATAGCAGCGATTCTGGCCGGGTTGGTCGGCGCATTCGCGGTAATTGCTCAGATGGGGCTGATGGCCTGGCTGGTGCACGCACTGATTGTCACCAGGGCTCCGCTCGAGACGTTGTTGCTTCCCCTCGCATTACTGGCGCTTACCCTGGTACTGCGAGCGCTTGGGCAGGCGTTACAGGACATTCTCGGACAAAGGTCCAGCGCCCTGGTGCGCCAGCGAGTCCGCCTGCGGGTGCTTGAACAGTGGACCGCACTTGGCCCGGTGAAAATGGCTGGCCGCTCCAGCGCAACCCTGACCAACCAATGGGTGGAGCAGGTGGAAGCGCTGGATGGCTACTACGCGCGCTACCTCCCTCAGCAGTGGCTGGCCTTGCTGGTGCCATTGACAATTGGTGGCGTGGTTGTCTGGCTTGACTGGCTGGCGGCAATCTTCCTGTTCCTCTGCGCTCCGCTTATTCCCCTGTTCATGGCATTGGTGGGCATCAGCGCAGAGAAGCTCAGCCAGCAGCACGTGCTGGAAGCTGGACGGCTCTCAGGGCATTTTCTCGACCGTGTGCGCAACCTGACCAGCTTGCAGCTGTTCGGTCAGGTTCCAGCTTCGATTGCGTCGGTACAAGTCGCTGCCGACCGCTATCGAGAGGTGACCATGCGCACCTTGCGGGTCGCGTTCCTGTCTTCGGCGGTGCTTGAATTCTTCGCGTCGGTCGCCATCGCGGTGGTGGCTATTTATATCGGCTTCGGACTGCTGGGTTACATCGACTACGGCCCCTCTCAGGAGCTGACGCTGTTCAGTGGCCTGTTCATTTTGCTGTTGGCACCGGAATTCTTTCAGCCGCTGCGCGTGCTGGCGCAGCACTACCATGACCGCGCCGCTGCCCTGGCCGCAGCGGACGCCTTGGCTGCATTGGAGCAAGACGCCCTGGGCGCGCGCAAACCGCCCCCCGGGAAACCTGATTCCGACCCTGAATTCATCAGCGTAGCCGGCTTGAGCCTGAGCTACCCCGGCCGTGGCCTGGCGCTGGCTGGAATCGACCTGCGGGTAGCCAGGGGCGAAGTGGTGGCGCTGGTAGGCGGCTCGGGCTCAGGCAAATCCAGTCTGTTGCATTGTCTGGCTGGCTTTGTCAGCCCTGACGCCGGAAGCATCAGGCTGTTTGGTAATCCTCCCGGGGCCTCGCCCATCGCCTGGCTGGGTCAACAGCCCTTTCTGATCAAGGGTAGCTGGGCGGAAAACCTGCGCTTGACCGCTCCGCAAGCGGCTGCCACCGACCTGCTTGAAGCGGTTCGGGCGGTTGGCCTTGGTGAGGTGCTGGATAGGCAGCCTGATGGGCTCAACACTCTGCTGGGTGAGGGCGGGCGCGGACTTTCTGGTGGCCAGGCCCAGCGCCTGGCGCTGGCTCGGGTGTGGCTCAGCGAAGCCAGCCTGGTGCTGCTGGACGAGCCAACCGCGAGCCTGGACGCCCACAGCGAGGCGGAGGTAATACGGGCTTTGCGGGTACTTGCTACCAGCGGGCGGACGCTGATCATCGCCACCCATCATCCCGCCTTGATGGCCATGGCCACGCGACGCGTTGGGTTACATGAAGGGAGGCTGGCTGATGCGTGAATTGCGCCCCTGGATAGCGTTGTTGATGCACAGGCGCAAGCGCCTGATGATCGGTGCATTGCTCATGTTTCTTACCCTGGCCAGCGCCGTGGGTCTGTTGTCGTTGTCCGGCTGGTTCATCACCGCTACGGCAATTACCGGCCTGATCTGGGCAACCGGCACGCGCTTTGTATTCGACGTGTATGTACCGGGCGGAGGGATTCGTTTTTTCGCCCTGGCGCGCACGGTAACGCGCTACCTGGAAAGGGTTTACAACCACGACACGGTGCTGCGCCTGCTTGCCGACCTGCGCGGCAGCCACTTCTCCGCATTGACCAGGCTCGACGGCGCTACGCTGGCCCGCTGGCGCGCGTCGCAATGGCTCAATCGACTGACCGCTGACATCGATACGCTGGATACGCTTTACCTGCGTCTGATGGCTCCGCCTGTTGTCGCCTTGCTTGGCATTTTGCTGGTGGGCCTGTTGATCGCGGTCTTTCACGCATCGCTTGCCGCAATATTGGTGACCTTGCTCCTGGCTTTGCTGTTTACGTTGACCGTCGGGATGGCAGTGTGGTGTCAGCGACTCAGTGCCCGGCGCGTCGAGCGCCTCGATAAATTGCGCAGCCAGAGCGTCGAGTTATTGCAGGGTCTGGCCGAACTGAGCGCTGCCGGATCACTGACCTGGCATCAGCAGCGACTGCTGGCTGCAAGCAGGGCGATGCTGAATGAACAGCAGGCGTTGCAGTGGCGGGTCGCTCTGGGTCAGGGGCTGGCCACGCTGGGTGTATCGGGCATCATGCTGGCGGGCCTGTACGGCGGCATGCAGGCTTACCAGCAGGAGCTGCTCTCCGGCCCGGCAGTGGTGCTGATCGTACTGGCGCTGATGGCCATGTCCGAAGGCATGGCGAGCCTGCCCGCGGCGTTTGCTCAGACTGGAGCAACGCGAGCGGCGGCCGGGCGGCTGAATCAGCAGACGGTATTGCGCAGCCGATTGGCGGAATCGATTGAAGCGCTGCCGGTTCCCGCGTTGCACACGCTTGAATGGCGTGGGGTTCAGGTCGGCTACACGAGGCTCCCACCGATAAATCTGCATCTTGCAGCGGGTGAGCGCCTGGCCATTATCGGACCCTCCGGTTGCGGCAAGTCGACCCTGGCAGCGCTCGCCGCGCGTCTGATTGATCCAGACGCGGGTGACGTGCTGGCCGGCGGCGTAACGCTTCGCCAGTTTCAGCTGGACGAGTGGCGCACCCAGTTTGGCTATCTCACCCAGCAGACCGAATTGCTGCACGACAGTGTCGCGGCGAACCTGCTGCTGGCGCGGCCTGATGCTAGCGGTGCCGAGCTGTGGGAAGCTCTGGAGCTGGTTGAACTGGCCGACACCGTAGAGTCGTTCCCCGCCAAGCTGGCGACCTGGGTTGGCGAGTCCGGGCGGCAGTTATCCGGCGGGCAGGCCCGCCGTCTCGCCCTGGCAAGGGTAGTACTGAAAAACCCTCCGCTAGTGATTCTGGATGAGCCGTTCAGCGGCCTGGATGAGCCGACCCGCCGGCGTATCCAGGCCAACCTTGATCCCTGGCTAGCCGGACGCAGCGTGCTGATGCTGGGACATGACCCCAACGCATTGCCCGGTGCCGACCGGGTGCTGAGCTGGGATCAGGTGCTCGCCCTTTAAGGCTCTACCAGGTATCGACAAAGGGACGGGTGCCCTTGCGCAGCGACTCTACAGGCGCAGAGTTCAACCCGCGCAGCAGCCAGGCGCGTGTCTCAAGCGGGTCAATCACCGCATCGATCTCCAGAAAGCTGGCCATATTCAGGCCCTTGCCATGTTGATAGGCCTGCGCGACCATTTTGTCGAACAGCTGCTTGCGCTCCTGCTCGTCCTCGACCGCCGCCAGTTCCTTCGAATAGCCCAGACGAATCGCACCCTCCAGACCCATGGCACCGAATTCACCGCTGGGCCAGGCGATGGTAAATAGCGGCGCATGAAAGCTGCCGGCTGCCATCGCCTGCGCGCCGAGACCATAACCCTTGCGCAGCACCACGGTGAAAAACGGAATGCTCAGGCTGGCGGCGGTGACGAACATGCGGGACACATGGCGTACGGTTGCCTGCTTTTCGGCGTCCGGCCCGACCATGAAACCGGGCGTGTCGCACAGCGAGACCATGGGCAGGCCATGAGCCTGGCAGAGCTGCATGAAACGTGCGGCCTTGTCGCCGGCTACTGCGTCCAGTGCACCGCCCAGGTGCATGGGATTGTTGGCAATCAGGCCGAAGGGCTTGCCTTCGATGCGGATCAGCGCGGTGATCAAGCCGGGGGCGAACTGTTGCCGCAGCTCCAGCACCGACCCTTCGTCCGCCAGCGTGTCGATACCCTGACGAATGTCATAGACACGTAGCCGGTTTTCCGGAATCAGGTGGCGCAGACGACGCTGGTCTGCGCACTGCCACTCGGCCAGATCGCCCTGGAAATACGACAGGTACTGTTTGGCAATCCGTGTGGCCTCGGCTTCATCCTTGACCACCACATCAACCACCCCGTTTGGCCCTTGTACGCTGGTCGGGCCGACTTCTTCCGGGGTGAAGCGACCGAGGCCGCCGCCTTCGATCATCGCAGGCCCGGCCATGCCGACGGTGGCGTTCTCGGTGGCGATGATCACATCACAGCAACCCAACAGCGCGGCGTTACCGGCGAAGCAGCGCCCTGACACGACACCTACTAGCGGTACCTGGCCACTCAAACGAGCCATGCGCATGAAGGTCGTGCAGTCGAGCCCGGCTACGCCGACCTTGTCGATATCCCCAGGCCGCCCGCCGCCGCCCTCGGTGTAGAACACCAGCGGCAACTGCCATTGCTCAGCCAGTTCGAGCATGCGATCAGTTTTCTTGTGATTCATTACGCCCTGGGTGCCGGCGAATACGGTGTAGTCGTAGGCCATGGCCATACAGCGGGCGGCCTGGGGGCCGAACTGCGCCGCGTTGATAGTGCCGATCCCGGCAATAAGTCCATCGGCAGGGCTCATGCTCAGCAGCTCTTCATGGCTCCTGCGGCCCCGCTGCGCCGCTAGCGCCATCGCCCCGTATTCCATGAAGCTGCCTTCATCCAGCAGGTCGGCCAGGTTTTCCCGGGTGGTGCGCTGGCCGGTCTTGCGCCGCTTGGCGACGGCAGCTGGACGGCGTTCGTCGGTCAGGTTGGCGTGGCGTTCAAGCACTTCGCCAAGATCGGCGCGTATATGTGCAATATCTACCTGCTCTTCGTTGGTGGCATGGCTGGCGCTGACCTCGGATGGCTCGACAAACAGCAGCGCGCTGCCTTCGAACAATATGGCGCCCATTTCGACCGCAACAGCCCGCACTATGCCGCTATGCTCCGCCTTGACCACGAACTCCATCTTCATGGATTCCATCACCGCGATCTGTTGCCCGACGGCGATGCTGTCTCCAGCCTGAACGTCGAAACTGACGAGCACACCCTGCACCGGTGCGTTGAGCGCTACGGTCCCTGCCGGCGTCTCCATGCTGTGATTTTTCAGCGCAGCCTGATTCGGGCTATTTTGAAAGTAGAGAAGCGGATGGGTCTGTGCCGGCGCGTCGACCAGTTCAGCGGCGCAGCTTTCGATAAAACCGGTGGTTACGCTATTGGCTTGAACCGCTGGGTGGCGCAGCAGGTTCTGCAGAAAGGCCAGGTTATTGCTGACACCTTCCAGGCGGAACTCGCACAAGGCCCGGTAGGCGCGCCGCAGCACAGAGGGGTAATCCGCGTCGGCATGCACAATCAGTTTCGCCAGCAGCGAGTCGAAGCTGGGGCAGGTGGTGTAGCCGCCGTAACCGTAGCCGTCTACTCGAATGCCCGGCCCGCTCGGTGGCTCGTATGCAGTGAGGGTGCCGCCCGCCGGTCGAGCGCTCCCGTCTGCAGCCATGCTCTCCAGATTGACCCTCAGCTGAACGGCAAAACCGCGGGGAGCCGGTATGCTTCTTTGCTCCAGATTCAGCTCGGCAAGACTGGCGCCAGCCGCCAGACGCAACTGGATCTGGGCCAGATCCACGCCGGTGACCGCTTCGGTGACTGTGTGTTCGACCTGGATGCGCGGGTTGGCTTCCATGAACACGAAATCGCCAGCGTCTTCGTCAACCAGAAATTCGAAGGTGCCGAGTCCGCAGTAGCCCACCGCTGCGGCGAGATTGGTCGCCGCAGCGAGTAGTCGTTCGCGCATCTTCTGATCCAGCGTTGGGCTTGGGGCGATCTCCACCAGCTTCTGATTGCGTCGTTGCAAGGTGCATTCACGTTCCCACAGATGGCTGACGTGCTCGCCATCACCAATCACCTGAACTTCGATATGCCGGGCGCGGCGAATCAGACGTTCCACATAAAGATCGCCATTACCAAACGCAGCCTTGGCTTCCGAGGCGCAACGGGCATAGGCCTCGTTCAGATCATCCAGGCTATGGACGGCGCGCATGCCGCGTCCGCCACCACCGGCCAGCGCTTTTAGCATCACCGCAGCGCCAGCGCCCAACTGCTGAAAGAACTCACGGGCCTGCTCCAGGCTGGTCGCCTGATTGCTGCCCTGCACCAGCGGAATGCCCTGGCGCTCAGCCAGGCGCCGGGCGCTGGCCTTGTCGCCGAAGGTGTCGAGCACTGAGGGATCGGGGCCAACGAAGGTGATGCCGGCAGCCTGGCAGTGCCTGGCGAAATCTGCGTTCTCGCTGAGAAAACCGTAGCCGGGATGAATTGCATCGCAGCCTTGCTGTAGCGCTACCTCTATCAGCTGTGCTGCGTCGAGGTAGGCCGCTGCGCCCCGGCCGCGCAGGGCGATCGCGGTGTCAGCCTTGCGATTATGCAGAGACTGGACGTCGTCTTCGGCATAGACCGCAACCGTTTGAATATCCAGTTCGGCGGCGGCGCGCGCCAGGCGAATCGCGATTTCACCGCGGTTCGCGATCAACAGGCTCTTGAACATGTTCAGATCCAGTCCTCCAGTTCTTGTTTTTTGACTTTCCCCGTTGCTGTCATTGGCAAGGTGTCGACCAGCCTTACTTCCGGCACTTTATAAATGGCCATCGCGCCCTTGCACCACTCACGCAGACTTTCACTGCTGAGCCCGCTCTGGGGCTTGGCGATCACGAAGGCTACGGGGCTCTGGCCGCGCTGCTCGTCAGGGCGGCCGATGACCGCCGAGGCGAGGATGTCGGGGTGTTGCCCGAGCATCGCTTCCAGCTCGCTGGGAAACACGCTCATACCATTGACCTTGAGCATCTCCTTGCGCCGTCCGAGGTAGCGTATGTGGCCCTTTTCAGTGATAACCCCGCTGTCTCCGGTGTGCAGCCAGCCGTCGCGCAAGGCTTCGGCGCTGGCGTCGGGTTTGCCCCAGTACCCCTTCAGCAATGACGGAGAGCTTACGCACAGCTCGCCCTCTTCACCCAGCGCAAGCAATTGGCCTGTCGCAAAATCGCAGACCTTGAACAAGGTGCCCGGCACTGGCAGGCCGACGAAGGTGGGGGCAGACTCAAGGTCAAAGTCGTTGGTCTGCAAGCCCGCCGTGAAGGTGTCGCAGGTATGTGTTTCGGTCATGCCGAAGCTGGTTTCGAACAGCGTGCAGCCTGTGAGCTCGCGCCAGCGACGGCGATACTCCTTAGTCAGTTTCTTGATAAAAGAGACGCAGCTGGTGATCTGCAACGAGCCTAGATCGAAGTCTCCGACCTGCGGATGGTCAAGGACCTCCGCGGCGCTATCGACCAGCAGACCGGTATGGCTGACTCGGTAATGCTGCACGGCGGCCATGAATGTCAGCGCGTCCCAGCGAGCCAGCAACACCAGGGTTGTGCCGCTGAATACCGGAAACAGCAGGCCGGCATTTTCTCCGGCGATCCAGAATTCGGGCATGAAGTTCAGGCTGATGCGGTTTGCGTCCAGACCCAGCGCGACCGGGAGAAAACTGGCGCAGGTATATAGCATGTCCCGGTGGGTATGGACGCAGCCCTTGGGCAGGCCGGTGGTGCCGCCGGTATAGTTGAGCGCGGCGATATCATCCAGTTCGAGCTTCGGCAGGTCGACGGGTGGGGTATCGTCCAGCGCGCTCATCAGATCCATGCTGTCGGTAACGGGCAGTTTGGGCGCCTGAATGAGATCCGGCACTGGAATCGGCGGGTTGTCGGAGCGAACTTCATAAAGACTGGTGCTGATGACCTCTCGCAGGTCGGTTTGTTCGCGCACTTCACGGACCACCGGCAGCAGTTGATCAAAGCAGATAATCACGCTGGCGCCGCTATCCTTGAGCTGGTAACTCAATTCCATCCCCTTGGCCATCGGGCTGACCGGCGCATGCACGGCGCCGGCCTTGAGGATTCCGTAGAAGGCGATATGCAGCTGCGGGCAGTTGGGCATGAATACCGCAACGCGATCGCCAGGATGCACGCCGAGCTTGATGAGCAGCGCTGCGCAGCGGTCGCTTCGCTCGTTCAATTCTGCGTAGGTAAGGGTATGGCCGTAAAATTCTATCGCTGGCTTGTCGGGAGAGATTGCGGCCCAGTGTGCGAGGTACTCGGTGAGGGGGCGCTCGCCCAGCGGGTATTGCGGTTCGGTGGGCTTGCCGGCGGGCCAGGAGGCGGTCTGGATCTTCCTGAGCTGCTCGAGATAGTCACGCTCTTGCATGGTCGGACCTCCTGCTTGTTATCGTGGATGCAGGTGTAGCTTAGGTTGTATGACCGGCATAAAGCAGCGATCTTTACTGGCCCGAATATGTGAACAGCATCATTGCTTATGGAGCTGTTTAAAACAGCTCCAGGGGCGTGACGGCATCTTCTTCGTTGTAACCGTTTGAGTCCAGTTCACTGAAGGATGGCGGTGCGTCTTCTTCCTTGAATACTTCAAAAAAACCATTTGGACTACCAGGGCGGGCGCTGCGGCCAGTAACCGGGTCGATCCGTACGTTCAGCAGCCCGTCGGGTACGGGCTGGCTGCTCTCGGATCGGCCCTCCAGCGCGCCCTCCATGAATTTCATCCATATCGGCAGCGCAGTTGTTCCGCCGAATTCACGTCGGCCCAGCGTGTCAGGCTGGTCGAAGCCTACCCAGACAGTGGCGACAAAATCGGCGTTGTATCCGGAAAACCAGCCATCCTTCTGGTCATTGGTCGTGCCGGTCTTGCCTGCCAGGTCGTCGCGCTCCAGGGCACGCGCTTTTACTGCCGTACCGCGCGAAATTACATCCTTGAGCATGCTGGTCAGTTGATAGGTGGTGCGTGAATCTATTACCTGCTCTGCACGAATCTCCTGTTGGGGTATGTCGCGCACCGCTTCAGCCCGATAGGACTGAATCAGTTCCTGCCTCGCCTCCACCACCGTCGGTGCCACCCTGGGTTGCGCGAAATCGATCAACTGCCAGTTCCGGTCTTTTATGTATTCAATAAGAAATGGCTTTACCGCGTAACCTCCATTGGCTATCACGCTGTACCCCTGGGCAATTTGCAGCGGCGTCAGCTCAGTGGTACCAAGGGATGCGGAAAGATTGCGTGGCAAGTCGTCACGGCTGAAGCCAAAGCGCTCAATGTAAGTCAGCGCGTTGTCTACCCCCAGATCCTGCATCAGGCGAATCGAAACGAGGTTGCGCGACCGATACAGCGCTTCGCGCAGCCGAATCGGGCCGAGGAAGTCGCCGCCCGAGTTGCGGGGTCGCCATTCCGAATCAAGATATTCATCTACAAAAACGATTGGAGCATCGTTCACCAGGCTCGCCGGCGTGTAGCCGTTGTCGAGCGCCGCACTGTACAGAAACGGTTTGAAGCTGGAGCCCGGTTGACGTCGGGCCTGTGTAACTCTGTTGTACTTGCTCTGGCGGAACGAAAAGCCACCGGTCAGGGCCTGGATGCTGCCATCCTGCGGCGACAGCACCGCGAGCGCGGCCTGGGCTTGCGGCTCCTGGGACAACCGGTACTGCCCTTCTTTCAGGCGAATTACCCGAACAATGTCGCCACGGGCCAGTACCTCTGCAGGGTTGGCGGGGGCCGGACCCATGCTGTTGGTATTGATAAAAGGCCGGGCCCAGCGCATGGCTTCCCAGTCGATCTCGCCTGTAGCGCCTCCGTGAAGCTGTATCTCGGCGCCCTCGGCGTTCACTTCCGTGACCAGGGCAGGGAGCAGTCCTCCTATACTCGGATAAGGTGCAAGTAGCGACTGCCAGGTATCCGGACCCACGTCAGGGTGGCTGGCTAGCGGGCCCCTGTAGCCATGGCGCTGATCGTATTCTATCAATCCCCTGCGCAGCGCTCGGTTGGCAAGCTTCTGCAGTTTGCTGTCCACCGTGGTAAAGACATGAAAGCCGTCCGTATAGGCCGCCTCACCATACCGCTCAATCATTTCCAGGCGCGCCATTTCGGCAACGTAAGGTGCCTCCAACTCGGGATTGGCTCCGTGGTTGCGTGCGGTGTTAGGCATGGCGATGGCTTCGTCGAAGGCGGCCTGGTCGATATAGCGCAGGCTGAGCATGCGTTGAAGAATCCAGTCTCGTCTGCTTATGGCGCGCTGCGGATTGGCAATCGGGTTGAACGCCGAGGGGGCCTTGGGCAAGCCGGCAATCATCGCCAGGTCAGCCAGCGGCAGCTCTGCAATGGGCTTGCCATAATAGACGTGCGCAGCGGCTTCGATACCGTAGGCCCGGTTACCCAAATAGATCTTGTTTACATACAATTCGAATATTTCCTCCTTGCTCAGATTGCGCTCTATCTGGAGAGCCAGCAGGATTTCGTTGATCTTGCGAGAAAACACCCGCTCGCTGGTGAGGAAGTAGTTTTTTGCGACTTGCATGGTAATAGTGCTACCGCCCGTCTGGATCTGCCCAGTCTGTATCAGCTCGCTGAGCGCCCGAATCAGGCTCTTTGGGTCCACGCCGTGGTGATTCAGGAAGTTATCGTCTTCGGCGGCCAGCATGGCCAGTATAAAGTTCTCTGGGACTTGGTCGAAACTGATAGGGAAGCGGCGCATTTCACCGAATTCAGCTATCAATTTGTGATCTGTGCTATATATCCGCAGCGGAGTCTGCAGTTGAACGTTGCGAAGTGTGTCAACATCCGGTAAAGCGGGACTGAGATACAGAGCAACGCCGCTCAAGCCCAGTAGCGGAGCGCTTATGAGAGCAATCAGGGACCAGAACAGGAATTTAAGGAAGCGCATAGGGATAGATTGAATTCCCTGAGAAATGAATTGGTTAGCTCTGGGCTTGAGTGAGAACTGGTTAGCAGTCTGCATTATAAGCGTATTTTTTTCGAATTAGCCATTTGCGCTTGTGCAAGTACTGTTATTTAATGTAGTAAAACATAAACCGCCCGTAAGTGGCGGATGCTGATAGGAAATTGGCTGTGCTAGGGCTCATAAAGAAAAAATCAAATACGCTGCTGGGTATAGATATCAGCTCCACCACTGTGAAGCTGCTAGAACTCAGTCGTTCCGGAAACCGCTATAAGGTCGAGGCCTACGCGGTGGAGCCTCTGCCGCCCAGCGCGGTGGTGGAGAAAAACATCGTCGAGCTGGAAGGCGTGGGGCAGGCTTTGGAAAAAGTCATGGCTCGCTCGCGCACATCACTCAAGCAGGCGGCCGTCGCTGTGGCCGGGTCCGCGGTGATCACCAAGGTCATCGAGATGGACGCCGGACTTGATGCTGACGAGATGGAAGAACAGATCAAGCTTGAGGCTGATCAGTATATTCCATACCCACTCGATGAAGTCGCCATTGATTTCGAGGCTCAGGGCCCGTCCCCACGTAATCCTGATCGCGTTGAGGTGCTGCTCGCTGCCTGTCGCCGCGAGAATGTGGATATTCGCGAGGCGGCTCTCGCCTTGGCCGGGCTCGATGTCAAGGTAGTGGAGATCGAAGCCTACGCCATGGAACGAGCTTGCGAGTTGGTCATCGATCAGCTGGATGGCGGCACTGACGATCTGACTATCGCCGTAATCGATATCGGCGCCACCATGATGACCCTCAGCGTCTTGAGCAAAGGCAGAACCATCTATACCCGTGAACAATTATTCGGCGGCAAGCAGCTGACCGATGAGATTCAGCGCCGGTACGGCCTGTCTCAGGAAGAGGCGGGTCTGGCCAAAAAACAGGGTGGTCTGCCGGACGATTACGAAGCCGAGGTGCTGGGTCCTTTCAAGGATGCGGTAGTTCAGCAGGTGTCCCGTTCGTTGCAGTTTTTCTTCGCTGGCGGACAATACAACGACGTCGATTACATCCTTCTGGCAGGAGGCACGGCGTCCATTCCTGGTCTCGATCAATTGGTTCAGCAGAAGATCGGCACCACGACGCTTGTGGCCAACCCCTTTGCAAACATGACCCTATCGAACAAGGTGAATGCGGTGGCGCTGAGTAATGATGCGCCGGCGCTGATGATCGCCTGTGGGCTCGCAATGAGGAGTTTCGACTAATGGCGCGCATTAACCTATTGCCCTGGCGCGAGCAGCTCAGGGAAGAGCGGAAAAAGGAATTTCTGACCATTCTGGTCCTCATTGTGGTGTTTGCGGTAGGTCTGATTTTCCTGGGTGATCGGCACCTGAACGGCAAGATCGATCATCAGAATGCCCGCAACGAGTTCTTGCGCAAGGAAATCGCGGTTCTCGAGACGCGTATCAAGGAAATCGAAGAGCTTCAGGCGCGGCGTACCCAGCTGCTGGATCGCATGAAGATCATCCAGGACCTGCAGGGTAATCGCCCAATAATCGTTCGAGTGTTCGACGAAATGGCGCGAACCTTGCCAGATGGCGTTTACTTCACTTCGGTGGAGAAAAAAGAGGCCGTGGTCAATATTGAAGGTGGTGCTGAATCGAACAGTCGGGTTTCCAACCTGATGCGCCAGATGGACGCGTCAGAATGGCTGAAGTCACCCAATCTGACTGCGGTGAAAGCGGTGACTCAGGGTGCGCTGGATCAGGCGAACGTATTTGAACTGTCGGTACGTCAGACCGAACCTAATGCCCCCGCCGCTGAAGGAGAGCAGCAGCCATGAGTCTTGCTCAATCCATGGAAAGTTTGAAAAAGATTGATATCAACGATATTGATTTCAATAACATAGGCGCATGGCCGGGTGCACTAAAGGTCATATTTGGCGTCCTGCTCTTCGTAATCCTGATGTTTCTTGGATATCAGTTTCACCTGAAGGACCTGCAAACCACCCTCGCAGCAAGCGAGGCCCAGGAAGTTACCCTGCGCAGCGAGTTTTCTGACAAGTCCTTTCGTGCAGCAAATCTTGACGCTTATAAGCAGCAGCTGGCTGAGATCGAAGAGCGATTCGGGACCCTTATCCGTCAATTGCCGAGCGACACTGAAGTCCCTGGCTTGCTGGAAGATATCACCCAGATGGGGCTGAACAGCGGGTTGGAATTCGAGTCCATCACGCTGCAGCCGGAAGTCGCCAGCCAGTTCTATGTCGAGTTGCCCATCAGCATCGTGGTCCAGGGTAGCTATCACGATATAGGTACCTTCGTCAGCAGCGTGGCAGGCTTGCCACGAATCGTGACGTTGCATGACTTCACCATCGCACCGGTCAGTGAGGACAACCCTGACCTGTTGAAGATGAACATTCTGGCCAAGACCTACCGTTACAACGAAGCAGGAGCCCAATGATGAAAATGCATAAAGGGATTGCCGGGCTTGTGTTGGTCGGTTCGGCGTTATTGACAGGCTGTGGTGGTGATTTCGACGACTTGAGAGTCTTCACTGAAGAGACGCGTGCAAGGCCGGTTGGAACTATCGAGCCTTTACCTCGTTTCAAGCCATATGAGGCATTTACATACAGCGCGACGTCGTTGCGCAGTCCTTTCCAGCCGCCCGTTCGGATCGATCTGACTCAGCGTCAGAAGGGCTCTCAGGATATCAAGCCAGACGAAGACAGGGTCCGGCAGTTTCTTGAAGGCTTCAATATCGAAGGGTTCGAAATGGTCGGCATATTGAGCAACCAGGACGGCATGCAGGCGCTGATTCGCGGCGCTGACGGTGTGCACCGAGTCGAGATTGGGGATTATCTGGGCCGGAATCATGGCCGTATTGTCAGTATCGAGGAAGGTCGTCTCGATGTGGTGGAAATTGTGCCGGACGGTGAAGGGGGTTGGTTGGAGCGCCCGCGTACCCTCAGCTTGCCTGAGCGCGGATAGGTCAACCAGGGAGAGATACTATGAACTGCAAACAGTCACGCGTGGAACGCAATCAAATGCCTCTAACCAGGAAGTTTTCGCTCGCAGCCTTCGTTATGCTGCTCAGCCCGCTGGCCCTCGCGGCCGACCTACAAAACCTTGACGTTGCGTCCCTCCCAGGAGAACGTGTCGAGTTAAAATTGACCTTTGACGAGCCGGTCACGGCAGCACCAAAAGGTTACACCATTGATCAGCCAGCGCGTATCGCGCTGGATCTGCCGGGTGTCAAGAACAAGCTGGGTGAACGGACTCGCGAACTTGGGCTGGGTAACGCTCGCAGCCTGACCGTTGTCGAAGCCAAGGACCGGACCCGTCTGATCATCAATCTGACCAGCCTGACCCCCTACAGTACCCGTATCGATGGAAATGACCTTTACGTCATGGTGGGTAGCGAAAATGCGCCCGGATACAGTGCTCAGGCTTCCGCGACACCGGCCCCTGCCGCCACGGCTGCATCAGGCGCGAGCTGGAGATCATCAGACGAACCTGCTGTTGCCGCGACGTCCATCGCGTCATCCGGCAGCTCGATCCGCGGCCTGGATTTCCAGCGCGGAGAGCAGGGTGAAGGGAATGTGATAGTTGACCTCTCCGATCCCAACATCCCGGTGGATGTGCAGGAGCAGGCAGGTAAAATTCGCCTGACTTTTCCGGGTACACGTCTGCCTGATGAGTTGCGCGTTCGTCTGGACGTGAAGGATTTCGCCACGCCAGTAAACTTTGTCAATGCAACCACAAGCGGTGGCGACACCACCGTGAACATCGAGCCAACGGGATTTTATGAGCATCTGGTTTATCAGACCGACAATCGGCTGATAGTCAGCTTCAAACCGTTGAGCCGCACCGAGGCAGAAAAGCGCCGCGCTGATGCGTTCGCCTATACCGGGGAAAAACTTTCCTTGAATTTCCAGGACATTGAAGTGCGGTCGGTGCTGCAATTGATCGCCGATTTCACTGACCTCAATCTGGTGGCAAGTGACACTGTGGAAGGCAGCATTACGTTGCGGCTACAGAATGTGCCCTGGGATCAGGCGCTGGATCTGGTGCTGAAAACCAAAGGCCTGGACAAGCGCAAGATTGGCAATGTGCTGCTGGTCGCGCCCGCCGACGAGATTGCGGCTCGTGAGCGTCAGGAGCTGGAATCGCAGAAGCAGATAGCCGAACTGGCCCCGTTGCGTCGCGAGCTGATCCAGGTGAACTATGCCAAGGCGTCGGACATTGCCGCCTTGTTCGCCTCGGTCACCGCCGGTGAGAGTGGACAGGAGCGGGGTTCCATTACGGTAGATGAGCGCACCAACAGCATTATCGCGCTTGAAACCCAGGACAAGATCGATGAGCTGCGGCGCATCGTTACCCAGCTTGATATTCCTGTTCGTCAGGTCATGATCGAGGCGCGGATCGTCGAGGCGAGTGTGGGCTTCGACAAGGCCCTGGGTGTTCGCTGGGGCGGCAACCTGAGGCTGGGCAATCGCTTCAGCGCGTTCGGCAAGGACGGTCAGACTGGCGTGGCGGAAGATCCAAGCGCGCGGGGCCAACTGGGCGATGAAGACTTCATACCTTCACGCACCACCGCGGGTTTCATCGGTATACCTGAGCGCCCCTTGAATACGCCTTTCGTTGACATGGGCGTTCTGGGTGCAACATCGGGAATCGGCATTGGCTTTATCACCAACAATGCCCTGCTTGATCTGCAGTTGTCGGCGATGGAAAGCACTGGTAATGGTGAAATTATTTCCCAGCCCAAGGTTGTCACCTCTGACAAGGAAACCGCGAAGATCCTCAAGGGTTCGGAAATTCCTTATCAGGAAGCCAGTTCCAGCGGCGCGACAACCACTGCGTTCGCCGAGGCGGTATTGTCCCTGGAGGTTACTCCCCAGATCACACCTGACAACCAGGTGATCATGGAAGTCATCGTGACCAAGGATGAGCCGGACTTCACCAACGAGGTCAACGGTGTGCCCACCATTCGCAAGAATGAAGTGAATGCCAAGATCCTGGTGGCTGATGGTGAAACCATTGTTATCGGTGGCGTGTTCTCCAGCGAGACACAGCAGGCCCAGGAAAAAGTACCATTCCTCGGTGACCTGCCGATCCTCGGTCGCGCTTTCCGTCGGGACATCACCTCCGAGAGCAAGACTGAACTGCTGGTCTTCCTTACTCCAAGGATTATCAATAACGGAGCCATTACCGTTGCCAGGTAATTTAATTGCGTAACGTCTTTCTGATAGGCCCGATGGGAGCTGGTAAGAGCACCATCGGGCGAATGCTCGCCAAAGAGCTGAGATACCCTTTCAAGGACTCGGACCGGGAGATCGAAGCGAGAACCGGGGCTGATATTCCCTGGATCTTTGATGTCGAAGGTGAGGAAGGATTTCGCGAGCGTGAACAAGCAATGATCGCTGAGCTGGTACAGGAGCAGGGCATCGTTTTGGCGACCGGGGGCGGCGTGGTTATTCGCGAACCTAATCGCAAAGCACTGGCCAGCGGTGGCCTGGTAGTGTATCTGCGTACCAGTGTCGAGCAGCAACTGCAACGTACCGCCAAGGACCGGCAGCGTCCCCTGCTGCAAACGCCTGATCCCGAAAAAGTATTGCGCGACTTGATGGCCAGGCGTGATCCGCTTTACAAAGACATTGCCGACCTGGTTATCGATACGGACCAGCGGGGCCCCAAGATTGTGGTGAACACAATCGTGGCGCGCCTCCAGCAAGGTTCCGAATAAACGTTACTCCAGCCAAGAAGCCTTTGCATCCGCGCAGCGAATACATGTCTGATGTATCCTTGCGAGGTTACAGGGGAGAGGTTCCATGCATCGACTGACAGTTGAACTCGCTGATCGCAGCTATCCGATTTTCATTGGCCAGGGTCTTCTGGGCCGTTCTGACTTGCTGGTTCCTTACATAACGGGCAAGCAGGTGTGTGTTGTAACTGACGATACAGTCGCCCCACTTTATCTGGAGCGGCTGCGCCATACGCTGGATGGCTACAAGGTCGACCATGTGGTCCTTCCAACAGGTGAGGCATACAAGAATTGGGCGACCCTGCAACAGATTTTCGATGCGTTGCTGGCACGCCGGCATGACCGAGGAACCACGCTTATTGCCCTCGGCGGTGGTGTGATAGGCGATATGACCGGATTTGCTGCGGCTTGCTATCAACGTGGGGTCGACTTTATCCAGATACCCACAACGTTGCTTTCCCAGGTTGACTCCTCGGTCGGAGGCAAGACGGGGATAAATCACCCGGCAGGGAAAAATATGATCGGGGCGTTCTATCAGCCCAAGGCCGTGCTGATTGACACCCAGAGCCTTGGAACATTGCCTGATCGGGAAATAAGCGCAGGTCTGGCCGAGATCATCAAGTATGGGCTGATCCGCGACATAGCTTTTCTGGATTGGCTGGAACTCAATATGCCGGCACTGCGGGCCCTGGAGCCCGGAGCGATTACCGAAGCGATCGCTCGGTCCTGTGCAATCAAGGCTGAAGTGGTTGCGGTGGATGAGCGGGAGGGAGGCCTCAGGGCGATTCTCAATCTGGGCCACACCTTCGGGCACGCCATTGAGGCGCACCAGGGTTATGGTCAGTGGCTGCATGGCGAAGCGGTGGGTGCAGGTATGGTGATGGCGCTGGAAATGTCCCGGCATCTGGGCTGGCTATCCGATTCGGATTGCCAGCGAGGTGTGGCTATAGTCGAGTCGGCAGGCCTGCCAACCAGGCCTCCAACCGATATGACCTCAGAGGATTTTATCCGGCTGATGGCGGTTGACAAGAAAGTGCTGGACGGCCAATTGCGGTTGGTGCTGCTCCGTCAGTTGGGAGAAGCAACGGTTACGGCAGATTTCACCGCCGCCGCATTGGATGCAACGTTACGGAAAGAATATTCATGAAAGCAGAACGGGACTTGAACATGACGGCTGCCGACGATAGCGAAAATGAACTGCTCGATTACTACCAGTTGAGCCATGATCCGTTTTTGCCACGTACCCCCGGCTTCAAGTTTTTTACGCCCCAACGCAAGACAGTCCTGGCTCAGTTGCATCATCTGGCGCGCTTCTCAACTCAGCTGGCGGTAGTGCTGGGTCCGCTGGGAAGCGGCAAGAGCCTTCTCCGTCAGGCGCTGGTAGCCAGTACCAACAAGGACAGCGTGCAATGTATCGTAACCTCTGCCAGGGAGGTGGGTTCGCCAGCAGCGCTTACCAGTTTTGTTGCCCAGGCGATAGGTGCGGCCCGTACGGACGAAGGCATTGTGGAACGCGCCGAACAGCTGCATCAGACCGGTATGCAGGTCTATATAGTCATTGACGACGCGCAGCTGTTGGCCCCGCAATCGGTAAAGAATCTGGCGGAGCTGAGTCTCGCGGGGGGTAAGTCTTCGCCGAAGATCTTCCTCTTTGCCGAAGAGTCGATACGTCCTGCACTTGACGCAATCATTGTCCCGGACCACGCAGAATGGCTGCATCTGATCGAGTTGCAACCCTATACTCTGGAAGAGACACGCGATTATCTGGCGCAGCGTCTGGAAGCCGCTGGCCAGGGGATCGAGCTGTTAAGTGACGCGCAGGTCTTCCATATCCACCAGCGTAGCGGCGGCTGGCCGGGGCTTATCAATGAGGAAGGCAAAGAAACCATGCTTGCCGATATGGATGAGCAGGCGCCAGTGTCGACGCGCAGCGGCTCGTCTTTCCCCTTGCGATCGGTTGTGGCTGTGGTGCTGGTGGCGATCGGTGTTGGGGCTGCCTGGATGATGGGCGACCGACCTGACGAGCCTGCCCGTACGGTTTTGCAGTTACCTGACCCCGTGGTGGAGATTGATGTCACCGAGCGACTGGACGCAAGCTCCGACGCTCCTTCCGCGGCCCCTGATGGTCTGAATATCGTGGAGGCAGGGTCTGAGGTTCCGGAGGATATTGAGCTTCCCCAGGATAACCCGTTACCGGTAGAGCAGATTCCTGCACCTGTAGCGACAACGGTTCCGGCGGCTGAGGAGGCCCCGCCAGCTCCCGAGCCTGTTGTAGTCCCGGCGCAGGCCAGCGCTTCGGCGACTCAAGAGCCTGCTCCTGTTCGCCCCAGCCCGCCGGCAATCGATACGCAACAAGGTTTTCACGCTACCGACTGGTATCGACAGCGTCCGGCAGATGAATATGCATTACAGCTGCTGGGTACCCGATCCAGACAGGCGGCGCTGGATTTTATCAGTAGGCAATCGGGGATTGCCGAGCTGGGATATTTCGAGACTCGCCACGAAGGCAAGCCCTGGTTCGTGGTAACTCAAGGCGCCTATTCAAGTCGAGAGCAGGCACAGGCGGGTGTAACGCGACTGCCCGATGCGCTGCGTAATCAAAACCCCTGGCCCAGAACTATGGCCAGCATCCAGCAGTCTTTGCCATAATAGCGGACTTGCAAGGCTGGCTTAGGCAAATCAAGCCAGCCTCACTAACTACTGCCCACAAAAGCTTTCTGATTTACGACATTTGGATATGCTTTTGCGGCACGTTCGCCCGAAAATAAATTGTGGCGGCGCAAGCCGCTGTGTACAATTACTCCCCTTTTGTCCGGCGCCGAGCCAGATCAATTCTTGTTTGATTCTTGTAAGCGTCTGAATTCAATAGCTTTTTGAGAGTATGCCTATGAAAGCAGGTCTATATCAGCCTGATCAGTTCAAGGATAACTGCGGCTTTGGCTTGATCGCCCATATGGAGGGCCAACCCAGTCATCACCTGCTAAAGACGGCCATCGAAGCGCTAACCTGCATGACGCACCGTGGCGGCATCAATGCGGATGGCAAAACGGGTGACGGCTGTGGTTTGCTTATTCAAAAGCCGGACCAGTTTTTGCGCGCGGTGGCACAGGAAGCGCTTTCGGTCAGTCTTCCGGAACAGTATGCCGTTGGCATGGTTTTCATGGGCGCTACTGACGCCGCCACCAATGCGGCAAAGCAGGCCTTTGCCGACGCCTTTGCAGATCAAGGTCTCAATGCCCTGGGCTGGCGGCCGGTGCCGGTGGATGAAAGCGTCCTCGGTCCGCTCGCGCTGAGTTCGATGCCGCGCATTGAACAGGTGTTCATTTCTGGTGAGGGTCTGGATGATCAGCAGTTTGGAACCAAACTGTTCTATGCCCGCCGCAAGGCAGAAATCGCCATGCACGGTGATTCGGATTTCTACGTCTGCAGCCTGTCGCACAAGGTCATATCCTATAAAGGCCTGATGATGCCGGCGGACCTGGACAGATTTTATCCCGAGCTGAGCGACAGCCGGATGGAAACTGCCATCAGCGTTTTTCATCAGCGGTTTTCCACCAATACGCTGCCTAAGTGGCCGCTTGCGCAACCCTTCCGGCTGATCGCCCATAATGGCGAAATCAACACGATCACAGCCAATCGAAACTGGGCGCACGCACGTCGCAACAAGTTCACCAATGATCTGCTACCTGACCTCGACAGTCTGGCACCATTGGTAAACGTGACCGGCTCAGACTCTTCCAGCATGGACAACATGCTGGAGTTGTTGATTACCGGTGGTATGGATCTGTTTCGCGCCATTCGTATGGTCGTGCCGCCTGCCTGGCAAAATGTTGAAACCATCGATGCAGACCTGCGCGCCTTTTATGAGTTCAATTCCATGCACATGGAAGCATGGGACGGTCCTGCGGGCATCGTTCTCACCGAAGGGCGTTACGCGGTCTGTCTGCTCGACCGTAACGGCCTGCGTCCGGCGCGCTACGTTGTCACCAAGAATGGCTATATCACCCTCGCGTCGGAAATAGGCGTTTGGGATTACCAGCCAGAAGATGTGATAAGCAAAGGGCGCGTGGGTCCTGGACAAATTCTTGCCGTCGATACACAAACCGGCGAGGTCCTGCACACCGCAGACGTCGAGGGTCGCCTGAAATCCCGCCATCCTTACCGTAAGTGGCTGAAGGAAAAGGCACTGCGCATTCAGGCAACACTGGATGACCGTGATCACGGCTCGGAATTCATGGAGCCGGAACGTCTCAAGCAGTATATGAAGATGTTCCAGGTGACCTTTGAAGAGCGTGATCAGGTGCTGCGCCCGCTGGCGGAAAATGGCCAGGAAGCGGTGGGCTCAATGGGTGACGATACCCCCATGGCAGTGCTGTCCGGGCGCGTTCGTTCGGTCTATGACTATTTCCGTCAGCAGTTTGCCCAGGTAACCAACCCGGCAATTGATCCGTTGCGCGAATCCATCGTGATGTCTCTGGAAACCTGCCTGGGTGCCGAGCGTAACGTATTTGAGGAAACCGCTGACCATGCCAACCGCGCGATACTGAGTACCCCTATCGTCTCGCCGGCCAAATGGCGCACCCTGATGACGATGGATCGCCCCGGTTTTGCGCATCAGTTCATTGATCTGAACGCTGCCGAGTCCGTTCCTTTGAGCGAAGCCGTTGCCGCGATTGCGCGTCAGGCTGAAGCGGCCGTCAGGGAAGGCAAAACGCTGCTGGTATTGAGCGACCGCAATGTCCGCGAAGGCATGTTGCCGGTACACGCTGCCTTGGCAGTAGGTGCGGTGCATCATCACCTGATTGCCCAGGGTTTGCGCTGTGACTGCAACATTCTGGTCGAAACGGCAACCGCCCGTGACCCGCATCACTACGCTGTATTGATCGGTTTTGGTGCCAGCGCGGTTTATCCTTACCTCGCCTATGAAGTGTTGGGTGACCTTATCCGCACTGGAGAGGTTATTGGTGACCTGTTCGAGGTCTTCAAAAGCTACCGCAAAGGCATTTCCAAGGGCCTGATGAAGATTCTCTCGAAAATGGGGATCTCGACGGTGGTGTCATACCGCGGCGCTCAGCTGTTCGAAGCGGTGGGTCTGGCTGATGAAATAGTTGATGTCTGCTTCAAGGGCGTAGCAAGCCGGATTCAAGGCGCGCGCTTCAGTGATCTGCAGGCAGAGCAGGCATTGCTCGCCAAGGAAGCCTGGAATCCACGCAAGTCGATTCAGCAAGGTGGCTTGCTGAAGTTCGTTTTTGGTGGCGAGTACCATGCATACAATCCGGACGTAGTGCGTTCGTTGCAGGATGCGGTGCAGGGTGACAGTTACGATAAGTACCTGGAATACGCTGCGCTGGTAAACAACCGTCCGGTGGCGTCGCTGCGGGATCTGCTCAAACTCAGGGAAGACCAGACGCCGATTCCTCTGGATCAGGTCGAGCCCCTGGAAATGCTGTTCAAGCGATTCGATTCGGCTGGCATCTCCCTTGGAGCCCTGTCGCCCGAGGCGCACGAAGCGATTGCCGAGGCGATGAATCGCCTGGGCGCGCGCTCCAACTCGGGTGAAGGTGGCGAGGATCCTGCTCGGTACAGGACCGAACGCAGTTCGAAAATCAAGCAGATCGCTTCGGGTCGCTTCGGTGTGACGCCTGAGTATCTGGTCAATGCTGAAGTGTTGCAGATCAAGGTTGCCCAGGGCGCCAAGCCTGGCGAAGGTGGGCAGTTGCCTGGGGGCAAGGTCAATGAACTGATTGCCCGGCTGCGCTATGCAGTGCCAGGCGTAACCTTGATTTCGCCGCCCCCACACCACGATATCTATTCGATTGAAGATCTCGCGCAGCTGATTTTCGACCTTAAACAGGTCAATCCGGCGGCGCTGGTATCAGTCAAGCTGGTGTCCGAACCGGGTGTGGGGACCATTGCCGCGGGTGTAGCCAAGGCCTACGCCGACCTTATTACCATCTCGGGCTACGATGGCGGTACGGGCGCTTCGCCGCTTACCTCTATCCGTTATGCCGGCTCTCCCTGGGAGCTTGGCCTGTCCGAAGCGCACCAGACGCTGCGCGGCAATGACCTGCGCGGCAAGGTCAGGGTACAGACCGACGGTGGCTTGAAGACTGGGCTGGACGTGATCAAGGCAGCGATTCTCGGCGCCGAAAGCTTCGGTTTCGGAACCGCGCCGATGATCGCACTGGGCTGTAAATACCTGCGCATCTGTCACCTGAACAACTGTGCGACGGGCGTGGCCACGCAGAACAAGCATCTGCGTGACAACCATTACATCGGGACCGTAGAGATGGTGATGAATTTCTTCACCTATGTCGCTACCGAAACCCGCGAGTGGATGGCAAGGCTGGGCGTAAGCCGCCTTCAGGATCTGATTGGTCGCACTGACCTTTTGGAAATACTGCCAGGCAACACCAGCAAACAGCAGAACCTGGACCTCCGTCCGCTGTTGTACAGCGACGATGTGCCAGCCGATAAGCCGCAGTATTGTGAAACGCCGCGCAACGCGCCATTCGACAAAGGCCTTACCGCCGAGAAGATGGTCAGTATGGCCCGGCCCTGTATCGACGGGCTGACCGGTGGCGAGTTCGAAATGAGACTGACCAACTGCGACCGATCGATCGGCGCGCGTGTCTCGGGCGAAATCGCCAAGGTTCACGGCAACCTGGGGATGATCAAGGCGCCTGTTACGTTCCGCTTCAAGGGTACCGCTGGCCAGAGCTTCGGCGTCTGGAACGCTGGTGGACTGCACATGTACCTGGAAGGGGACGCCAACGATTACGTGGGCAAGGGGATGACTGCGGGCAAGCTGGTGATCGTGTCGCCTAAAGGCAGCCCGTTCCGCTCGGAGGACACCTCGATCATCGGCAACACCTGTCTGTATGGTGCAACGGGCGGCAAGCTGTTCGCAGCGGGTATCGCTGGCGAACGCTTTGCCGTGCGCAACTCCGGTTGCCACGCCGTTATAGAAGGCGCGGGTGACCACTGCTGCGAGTATATGACTGGCGGGATGGTATGCGTGCTGGGCCCGACCGGCCACAATTTTGGCGCGGGCATGACCGGTGGTTTCGCCTATGTACTGGATCAGGATAATGGCTTTTTCGACAGGCTGAACCATGAACTGGTCGAGTTGCACCGGATCAGCAGCGAGTCGATGGAAGCCTATCGCAGTCACCTGACTCAAGTGTTGACAGAATATGTCAGTGAGACCGATAGCGCGTGGGGTGCTGAGGTGCTGGACAACCTCGACAATTACATTCGTCGTTTCTGGCTGGTCAAACCCAAGGCGGCAAGTTTGCGCGCCTTGCTGACCACCACCTTGGCAAACCCGCAGTAATCGCCTGCGACAGAAATTCGGCAGCGCTGGCCCTGGGCTGACGGCTGCGGTTAAGAGGTTTAGATATGTCTGACCGTTTGAATAACGATTTTCAGTTTATCGATGTAGGCCGCAAGGATCCGCGCAAGCGGCCGTTGCGCCAGCGCAAGACGCAGTTCGTCGAGATCAACGAACAGTTCAAGCCAGACGAGGCGGCCGATCAGTCGCACCGTTGTCTGGAATGCGGCAATCCGTATTGCGAATGGAAGTGCCCGGTGCACAACTACATCCCGAACTGGTTGAAGCTGGTCACCGAGGGAAATATTCTCGAGGCTGCCGAGCTGGTTCACCGTACCAACACCCTGCCGGAGGTATGCGGGCGGGTATGTCCTCAGGATCGTCTGTGCGAAGGGGCCTGTACGCTGAATGATGGCTTCGGCGCCGTCACCATCGGCTCCGTCGAGAAATACATAGCAGATACCGCGTTCGCCATGGGCTGGCGTCCTGACATGTCGCAGGTGGTCCCGACGGGCAAGCGTGTCGCGATCATTGGTGCGGGTCCGGCAGGTCTGGGTTGTGCCGACGTATTGGCACGGGCGGGGGTGAGCCCTGTTGTGTTCGACCGCAATCCCGAGATCGGTGGCTTGCTGACCTTCGGCATACCGGAGTTCAAGCTGGAAAAAATGGTCATGTCCCGCCGTCGTGAAATCTTCACGGCCATGGGCATCGAATTCCGGCTGAATACCGAGGTCGGCAAAGACGTTACCATGGATCAGCTGATTGAGGAGTTCGATGCCGTTTTCATGGGCATGGGCACCTACACCTATATGAAAGGCGGCTTTCCTGGCGAAGACCTGCCGGGCGTGCATGACGCGCTGGATTTCCTGATCGCCAACGTCAATCGCAACCTCGGCTTTGAAAAGTCCGCACACGACTTCATTGATATGAAGGGCAAGAAGGTTGTGGTGCTGGGCGGCGGTGATACCGCCATGGACTGCAACCGTACGTCGATTCGCCAGGGCGCCAAGTCGGTATCCTGTGCATATCGCCGTGACGAAGTGAACATGCCCGGCTCGCGCAAGGAAGTGAAGAACGCCAAGGATGAAGGCGTGAAGTTCCTGTTCAATCGCCAGCCGATTGCCATCGTGGGTGAAGATCGCGTCGAGGGCGTCAAGGTAGTGGAGACGCGTCTGGGCGAGCCCGATGCTCGTGGACGTCGCAGCCCGGAGCCAATACCCGGCTCCGAAGAAGTGTTGCCGGCTGACGCAGTGATCATTGCTTTTGGTTTCCGCCCCAGCCCGGCCTCGTGGTTCGGCGACTTCCAGATCGAGATGGATAGCCAGGGACGCGTCATGGCGCCCGAGCAGGCACGTTACAAGTTCCAGACCAGCAATCCGAAGATCTTCGCCGGTGGTGACATGGTGCGTGGCTCGGATCTGGTAGTGACGGCTGTTTGGGAAGGCCGTCAGGCTGCAGAAGGCATCCTCGAGTATCTCGACCTGTAAGCTGACCTGCAACGAAAGAAGGCGCCCGAGTGGCGCCTTTCTTCATGGTGCTGTGGAGCCAGTGATCCAAGCCTGATCTTCGGCCGGTTTTATCGGTACAATGGCCGCTGATCCCGCTATTGGATGCCAATCCTATGTCAGAACTGAAAAACGACCGCTTCCTGCGTGCGCTGATGCGCCAACCCGTCGATGTCACTCCGGTCTGGATGATGCGACAGGCCGGGCGTTACCTGCCGGAATACCGTGAGGCGCGCACCCGGGCGGGTGATTTCATGGGGCTGTGTACCAATCCGGAGATGGCCTGTGAAGTAACCTTGCAGCCGCTGGAACGTTTTCCACTGGACGCGGCTATCCTGTTCTCGGATATCCTCACGATTCCAGACGCCATGGGTCTGGGGCTGTATTTCGAGGCGGGTGAAGGCCCACGCTTTCGCAAGCGCATAGACACTGCAGCCGACATCGAAGCGTTGAATGTCCCGGATCCTGAACAGGACCTGGGTTACGTAATGAATGCGGTCCGCACGATACGTCGCGAACTCAATGGCCGCGTTCCGCTGATAGGCTTTTCCGGCAGCCCCTGGACGCTTGCGACCTACATGGTCGAAGGCGGTTCCTCGAAGGATTTTCGCAAGACCAAAGCCATGCTCTACGACCAGCCGGAAGCCATGCATTTGCTGCTCGATAAACTGGCGGACTCGGTCATCTCCTATCTGAACGGTCAAATCATGGCCGGGGCCCAGGCTGTACAGATTTTCGACACCTGGGGGGGCAACCTGTCGGCTGACGCCTATCAGAAATTTTCCCTGGCCTATATGCGCAAAATCGTTTCAGGTCTGATCCGCGAAAACGACGGGCGCAAGGTGCCGGTGATCCTGTTCACCAAGAACGGCGGACTGTGGCTGGAGAGCATTGCCGATACCGGAGCCGACGCGCTTGGACTGGACTGGACCATGGACATGGGTGTTGCGCGCTCGCGGGTAGGCTCTAAGGTGGCGCTCCAGGGCAACATGGATCCCACCGTACTTTACGCAAAACCTGAGGCCATCCGGGCGGAAGTAGCGCGCATCCTGGCCAGTTATGGCAAGGGCAACGGGCACGTTTTCAACCTGGGTCATGGCATCACCCCTGAGGTGGACCCTGCACATGCCGGGGCGTTTATCGAAGCCGTGCATGAGTTGTCAGCGATCTATCATGATCCATCTGCCATTGGCTGATCGGGTTTGAACCACCTGCCAGCTGCAGCTGGCAGGTGGGATCGCATCAGGTCAGTGCCCTCGACGCATGATCATTTCGAAAGGCCGGCAACCCCGGCCTTTATTGCGGAAACAGTGGCCAGAACAGCGGTATCAGGAACGTCGCCGTGGCCCACATGATCACGTTCATGGGCACGCCAATGCGCATGAAATCGCTGAACCGATAGCCTCCTGCACTGTATACGAAGGTATTGGTCTGGTAGCCAATCGGGGTCGCAAAGCTGGCACTGGCTGCAAACATCACGGCAACCACGAACGGCCGCGGATCTGCCCCCAGCTGTTGAGCTACGCCAATGGCAATCGGCGTAAGCAGTACCGCCACGGCATTGTTGCTCACGATCTCCGTCAGGACGGACGTAAGAAAGTAAATGAATGACAACATGAACAGCGGCCCGAGGATGGGAGATAATCCCATGACCTGGTCGACTACGGTGGTCACCAGGCCTACCTTGTTCATGGCGATACTGATCGCCAGCATGCCGAATATAATGGTCAAAATCCGCCAATCTATGGCTTTGTAGGCATCCTCAATGTCCAGACAGCCGGTCGCGATGACCACTGCGGCAGCGACCATCGCCAACCCCTCGATAGGCATTACCTGAAACGCTGCCAGGAGCATGACGCTGAGCACTGCCAGTATGGCAATAGGTGCCTTGTCGCGGCGATACGCGCGCTCGTGCACGGTGTTCAGGCTGATCAGATCGCCATTGTCTGCGAACTTTCGGATTTGCGCTGGCGTGCCTTCCACCAGCATCACATCTCCGAATTGCAGCTGAAACTCATCCAGATTGTCCTGAATGTTTTCGTTGTGACGATGTATCGCCAGCACATGAATGCCGTACCGAGCGGTTAGATTGAGGTCGCGCATGGGCCGGTGACTGTAGCGCGAATTGCGCCCGACGATGGCTTCGGCAAGCACGACGTCGCGTGTGGAAATGGTTTCGAAGTCGGCAGCCTGCTCACGGTTGAAGGCAAGCAAGCCGTTCTGTCGCAGCTCCATGAAATCACGCATGTTGGCATGCAGCACCAGACGGTCGCCGGCGCTCAGCACGGTGCTGTTCACCGGAGTCGACAGTTCCTCATCCCCACGGAAGATTTTCAATACCTGGATGCCGCTGTTTCCGTTGAGATTGGCCTGGGAAATGGTCTGGCTGATCACTGGCGAATCATGGGGTACCAGCAGCTCGGTCATGAACGGGCGGCTTTGGTCTGGGCGCAACTGTTTTGACAGGCTCTCGCGGTCTGGCAGGAGACGGTGGCCGACCAGCATGATAAAGGTCAGACCAATACCGGCCATGACCATTCCGGGCAGAAATATTTCAAACATGCCGAAGGGTTCCAGGCCATTCTGTCGGGCCACGCCATCGACCAGAATGTTGGTCGAGGTGCCGATCATGGTCATGGTGCCGCCAAGAATCGTGGCGTACGACAGGGGTATCAACAGCTTGGATGCCTTGCTGCCAACCTGTGCAGCGAGGGTGACCGCAACCGGAGTGAGAATCGCCACCACCGGCGTGTTGTTGATAAAGGTGGACAGTACCAGCGCGGTGATCATCAGGCTGAACAGGGTGCGCATAGGGCTTCCACCGCCCAGGCGGGAAAGCCACTTACCCAGCGCTTCCACACAGCCCGTGCGCTCAAGTGCAGCGGACAGCACGAACATGCACGCGATAGTGATGGGCGCGCTATTTGACAGTACGCTGAGCACATCGCCTGCGGTCAGGAGGGTGCTGACCAGCAGTACCGCCACGGCAATCCCCACCACCACGTCCGGGCTGAACTTTTCTCGGGCGAACGCGTAGAAAACCCAGCAGAGCAGGGCGGCGACGCCAATCATTGGCAAGGAGTCCCAGTTCATAGTGACCTGAATGTGCTTGGTGGACGATTGCTCCAAGAGCGTAGGAGCTTCAGGTCGCCACAGTAAGAGGGATTGCTTAGGTTGTCCAAGGCCAATAAACGATTTTGTTATGCCTTTTAGAAATATATGGGAGCGTTTGAGCCACCTGCCAGCGAGTGTCTCAAACTCGCACTGAATGCCTTATGGCTGTGTATCAAGCGATGTAATGGCTCGCTCCGGTTCTTGACCATGGAACCTGCGAGTCGTACTGTTCAAACAAACGTATGAATAACGGCGGCTGGTATCTATCTGGCCCCACCAGGAGAGATTTCCGATGCCCGATTACAAAGCCCCACTGCGCGATATGCGCTTCCTTATGGATGAGGTGTTCGATTTTGCGTCCGGTTACGAAACCCACGGACTGGTTGATGCATCGCCAGACCTGGTCAGCGCTGTGCTGGAAGAGGCCGCAAAATTTGCTGGCGAAGTGTTGGCCCCGCTCAACCGTACCGGTGATGAAGAAGGCTGCAAGATCGATGACGGCGTAGTCACCACGCCTGCCGGTTTCAAAGAGGCTTACCAGCAATACGTCGACAATGGCTGGGCTGCAATGACCGGCCCGGTCGAATATGGCGGGCAAGGCCTGCCGGCCTCCCTGGGTTTCGTCGTGAACGAAATGATCGCTTCGGCCAATTATGCCTGGAACATGTATCCTGGTCTGTCCTCTGGGTGTGGCGCGGCCATTCGGGCCCACGGCACCCAGGAGCAGAAAGATGTTTATCTGAACAAGCTGACCCCCGGCCACTGGACCGGGACCATGTGCCTGACCGAACCCCATTGCGGCACCGATCTCGGGCTGACCAAGACTCGCGCCGTGCCTCAGGCCGACGGGAGTTATCTGGTCACCGGCACCAAGATCTTCATCTCGTGCGGCGAGCACGACATGGCGGAAAACATTGTTCACCTGGTGTTGGCCAAATTGCCCGACGCGCCTGCCGGGACCAAGGGTATCTCTCTGTTCATCGTGCCCAAGTTTCTCCCCGACGCCAATGGTGAAAAAGGCGAGCGTAACGCGCTCAAATGCGGATCTATCGAACACAAGATGGGCATCAAAGCCTCAGCTACCTGTGTAATGAATTTCGATGGCGCCAGGGGCTTTCTGATTGGCGAGGTAAACCGCGGCCTGAACTGCATGTTCACCATGATGAACCATGCACGCCTGGGTACCGGGATGCAGGGTCTTTGCCACGGGGAAGCTTCTTATCAGAGCGCCCTGGCCTACGCCAAGGATCGCCTGCAGATGCGCTCGTTGTCTGGCCCGGCTGCGCCGGACAAGCCCGCCGATCCGATCATCGTCCACCCTGATGTGCGTCGCATGTTGCTGACCATGAAGGCCTTCAACGAAGGTAACCGGGCGCTGGCCTATTACACCGCCCAGTTACTCGACAAGGCCCACTACTCGAAGGATGAGTCGGTCAAGTCCAATGCTGAAGATCAACTGGCTTTCCTGACGCCTATCTGCAAGGCATTCATGACCGAGACGGGTCTGGAAGCTACCAACCACGGCATGCAGGTCTTCGGCGGGCATGGTTACATTCGCGAATGGGGCCAGGAGCAGCAGGTTCGTGATTGCCGCATTGCGCCTATCTACGAAGGCACCAACGGCATCCAGGCGCTCGATCTGCTGGGCCGCAAGGTGTTGATGAGCCAGGGCAAGCTGCTGCGCGCATTTACCAAGGAAGTGCATACCTTCTGCAAGGCTAACGAAGGCAATGCGACGCTAGGGGAATACGCCAGCAAACTGAGCAGTCTGAACGTTCAGTGGGGCGAAGTGACCCAGAAGATCGCCATGAAATCGATGCAGAATCGTGAAGAAGTCGGCGCGTCGGCCATGGATTTCCTGATGTACTCTGGCTACGTCACTCTTGCGTTTTTCTGGCTGAAAATGGCGGTCGCGGCCCAGAAAGAACTGGACGCCGGTACCACTGAGAAAGACTTCTATCAGGGCAAACTGGCGACCCAGGAGTTCTATTTCAAGCGTCTTCTGCCTCGCGCTCAGGCTCACCTCGATGCGCTGGAAGCGGGTGCCGATACGTTGATGCAGATGACTGCCGAGCAGTTCTAACCGGCTATCGCTAGCCGATGCGGTATGGCAAAAGCCTCGACCTGTTCGAGGCTTTTGCCTTTCTGACGCGGAGCAGGCTGTAGCGGGGCTGGAGTTTTATGCAGCGGTCCGCTCGCTCATCGGCTGTTCAGGAAAAGCCTAAATATGACCATAATAATTAAAAAGTCATAAACAGACGCTATCGATACATTTGTTGTCGCGCTACAATCCGCTTCATGTTCCGGTATGGTCCGGGCGCCCTGACTGCTAGAGGAGTATTCCATGGCTGACTATAAAGCCCCCCTGCGTGATATCCGTTTTGTCCTGAACGAAGTGTTCGAGGCTGACCAACTTTGGCAAAGCCTGCCCGGACTGAACGGCGCCATCGATGCCGAAACGGCCGCCGCGATGCTGGAGGAGGCCGGCAAGATTACCTCGCAGATCATCGCTCCGCTGAATCGCAGTGGCGATGAAGAGGGCGCGAAGTGGGAGGCGGGTGTGGTCACTACGCCGGCCGGCTTCAAGCAGGCTTATGCGACCTATGCGGAAGGCGGCTGGGTGGGTCTGGGCGGAAATCCTGAGTTCGGTGGCCTGGGCATGCCCAAGACACTGGGCGTGCAGGTTGAGGAAATGGTTTATGGTGCAAACAACAGCTTTGCCCTGTATCCAGCCTTGACCGCCGGCTGTTGCCTGGCCCTGGACGCCCACGGTAGTGACGAGCTGAAGCAGACGTACCTGCCGAATCTGTATGCCGGGACGTGGGCGGGCACCATGTGCTTGACCGAACCGCATTGCGGCACCGATCTGGGCATTATCCGGACCAAGGCGGTACCCCAGGCGGATGGAAGCTACGCTGTGTCCGGTACCAAGATTTTCATCACCGGTGGCGAACACGACCTGACCGACAACATCATTCACCTGGTGCTGGCCAAGTTGCCCGATGCACCGGCGGGTCCCAAGGGGATATCGCTGTTTCTGGTACCCAAGTTTCTGGTTAACGCAGACGGCAGCCTGGGTGAGCACAACCCGGTCAGTTGCGGGTCGATCGAGCACAAGATGGGCATCAAGGCTTCGGCTACCTGTGTGATGAATTTCGACGGTGCCAAGGGATATCTGATCGGCGAGGTAAACAAGGGTCTGAACGCCATGTTCACCATGATGAACTATGAGCGGTTATCGATCGGAATCCAGGGCATCGGCTGTGGCGAAGCCTCTTACCAGACTGCCGTGGCCTACGCCCGGGAGCGGATTCAGAGCCGCGCGCCCACCGGCGCGGTGCAGCCAGACAAGGCCGCCGATCCCATCATCGTGCACCCGGATGTGCGCCGCATGCTGTTGACCATGAAAGCCATGACCGAAGGAAGCCGCGCATTCTCGACCTACGTCGGGTCGCAACTGGATATCAGCAAGTACGCGGACGATGCCGAGATCAAGAAAAAGGGTGAAGATCTGGTAGCGCTGCTGACACCGGTGGCCAAGGCGTTCTTTACTGATATCGGCTTTGAAAGCTGCGTGCATGGGCAACAGGTGCTGGGCGGCCACGGTTACGTTCGCGAGTGGGGCCAGGAACAGTTGGTGCGTGACGCGCGTATCGGGCAGATATATGAAGGCACCAATGGCATTCAAGCCCTCGATTTGATGGGCCGCAAAACCGTCGCAAATGGAGGCGCCTTCTTCAAGGTGTTCGCTGCGGAAGTGAAGGATTTTGTCGCGGCCAATTCGGACGAAGCCATGGCTGAATTCGTTCAGCCCTTATCCAGCGCTCTTGCCAATCTTGAGGAGCTGACCTTCCTGGTGATTGACCGCAGCAAAACCAACCCGAACGAGATCGGCGCGGCGTCGGTCGAGTATCTGCAGGTTTTTGGTTATACCGCCTACGCCTACATGTGGGCGAAAATGGCGAAGTCGGCAAATGCCCGTCTGGACCAGGATGCTGATGGTTTCTACGGTGCGAAGCTGAGCACCGGGCGCTTCTTTATCAAGCGGTTATTGCCGAAAATTCATTCGCTGAGCGAATCGGTGCGAGGCGGCAGTGAGCCACTGTTCGAGCTGGACGCCGCGCAGTTCTGAATGCCGCACGCGGAAGAGTAGCAAAATGTGACCAAATGTAAGCATTGGCTTACGTGCGGCGGTGGCAAAGGACTATGTGCAGCTCCCGGGCGCCGGCGTAGTATCGGTCTTGCTAGGAGCGAGCACGGAAGCGCAACACATCAACAGGGACCAGGAGCGGGAACAGGGACGATAGCATAGGGAGCAGTGCCAGGACGGCAGATCATCAGGAGGATGATCAAGGACGTGTCAGGATGATACTTATCAAGGATTGATCCAGGGATAGCGCCAGGATGGCTTTCATTAGGGACGATGAGCTGCGGTACGCCGATAAGGCATGATCATTAAGGATAATGATCAGGAACCAAGTTCTGCAAAACCTCGCTTCGGCGGGGTTTTTCTTTTTAGGGCTCCCTGCCTTACGCGAACCTGCAGCTGACCTCTCCCAGCTCCCCGCAATCCATACGCACGCTGTCGCCGAGACTCGCCGGCTGCATCGGACCAAGGGCGCCGGAAAGCAATATATCCCCAGCCTGAACGGGGGTTCCCTGGGCGGCCAGATGTCTGGTCAGCCAGAGGCAAGCGGCTAGCGGACTGCCCATGCACTGCGTACCGCTGCCCTCGCAGGCGATGGCATTATTGATATACAGGCTCATCTTCAGGCCGGCAAAATCAACCCTGGCAGGGTCTATCGGATTGGCGCCTAATACGAACAGCCCCGAGGAAAGATTGTCTGCTACCGCATCGAATAGATGTCTTGGCCAGCCCTGGAAAGCAGAATCGCAAATTTCCAGAGCGGGAAGCACACCTGCCAGTCCTTTCAGCAACCCCTGTTCGTCCAATTCAGGATCATCGAGAGTCTGCCCGAAGATGAACGCCACCTCGGCTTCGACCCGTGGCGCATTGAGTTGCCCGAACGGAACCTCGTCGCCATCCCAGTATTGCCAGTTCTGCAGCAGAACACCTACCAGCGGCTGCTCCAGCCCCATCGCCTTTTGAGCTTTGAAGTCGGTCAGGCCCAGCTTGAAACCAATCTGCTCCTGGCCGGCGCGGCGGTACATGTTCAATAGCGCCTGCTGGGCGAGCTGGGCCTTTTCCAGGCTGTCCATACCATAAGGACCGGCGATGGACTCGCATGGCTGCCGAGTCTGTCTGGCCTTGAACAGCACCTTCGCCGCGCTGTCTGCATCGAATTCAATACTGTTCATGCGGCCGAGCCTCTGACTGGTTGCGTGCCCTTGACGGTGGTGCGGAACATTTCACGGCGCTGTCCGAAGTAGTCTGAGACAGGCTGGTGCCAAACGCACCGGTTGTCCCAGATAGCCAGTGTGCCGGGGGCCCAGCGCATCCGGCACGTGAACGCCGGAGCCGAGGCCACGGTGAACAGATAATCGAGCAATGGCCGAGCCTCTTCCGGCTTCATGCCTTCGATACCCAGCGTGTAGGCTGGATTGGCGAACAGCACGTTGCGACCGGTTTCGGGGTGCCGGGTGATCAATGGGTGGGCGCGTACATCGTGGTCGACATTTTCCCCGAAGCGGATATTCATGCTCTCCAGCGCGGCGTTGTGTCTGGAATTCGGACCATAACCGAATTCCGGGCTGTTAATGCCATTCAGTCCAAGCAGCAGATTGCGCAACGTCGGGGACAACCATTCGCACGCCAGATACATATTGTTGAACAGGGTGTCACCGCCGGTCTCGGGAACATCATGGCCATAGAGCAAGGTGAAGGCCGGTGGTCGTTCCTGGAAAGACCAGTCCGAGTGCCAGGCGCCGCCGAAGATGAATGGGGAGCCTTCGGTTGCTTCCTTCACCACGTGAACCACATGGGGGTGATCCGGCATGGGCTGTACGTAGGGCTCCACCCCGAATTCGCCGAAGCGCTGCGTGACCTTCTCCAACTGCTCGACCGACAATGCCTGATCGCGGATGAACAGCACCTGATGGTCCAGCAGTGCCTGGCGTAGCGCCTGCTGCCCCGCCTCGCTCAGGGTGTTCAGATCGATGTCCCGAACGTCTGCCCCCAGCGAGCCGGCTACCGGCGTGACGGTGAAATGGTCACTTGCGCGCTTTGGGTTGTTCTTGGCTGTGGTATAGAAAAATTCAGGCATGTGGTCATCTCCCTTCACATTTTCGACTTCTTCAGCATGCCCTAGGGTCTATACCGCAACCATGATCTACACTGCCAGGACATGACATTTATTGCCAAGGAAGCCCCTATGAACTGGCGACAGAAACGGGATGGGACCAATGTCCGCTACTTGCTGAAAGTGGCTAGCGAGTATGGGCTGGCACCCGCCGAGTGCCTGGAAAACACCGGCTTGCCGGAGGGTGACCTGGAAAACTGCACTACCCTGGAGTTGTGGCAGGAATTGGCAGTCATTCGCAATGTGGTCGCTCATCATCCCCATCCGGGCACCGGTTTGCGACTGGGACTGTGCTATCACCTGACCAGCCTGGGGCTGCTGGGTTATGCGATGCTCTCCAGCCGCACGCTGGGGGAGGCGATCAAGGTGTGCGACCAGTTTCGCCCGCTATCGTTGTCCATATGCCCGGTAATTCTGGAAAAGGAAACGTCCGGCTTGTTGATGCACCTTGACGACTCGGTTTTGCCGCCAGACGCCCGTTGCCTGGTGGTCGAGCGTGGTCTTGCAGCCTGGACAAACCTGTTCGGCGAGCTGTTGCAGCGCAGATACTTGCCCCTGCGCATTGACCTGAAAGTGCCGGAAGCAACCGATGAGGAGCTTTACCGTAACCATTTTGGCTGCCCGGTCGTCCTGGGAGCCTCCAGTAACAGCATGCTCATCTCCTGGAACGATCTGAATAGCGCGTTACCCCTGGCCAACACCACCACCCAGCAAACCTGCGCCAATCTTTGTCAGAGGCTATGCGAAAGCCTTGATGATGTGCGTACCCCGCTGGCCAGGCAGGTCTTGCAGATGCTCATGGGGCAGTCCGGCCAGCACAGCGGGGCGCGGCAAATCGCTGGCTGGCTGAACCTGTCCGAGCGCACCCTGCATCGCCGCCTGGCGGAAGAAGGATTTCCGTTCCGATCCCTCGATGAGCGCGTTCGGCGCGATCTGGCTGAGCAGCTTCTCGGCAACAGCGCGCTTGGCCTGGAAAGCATTGCGCTACAACTGGGCTATGCCGAGGCGGCGAGTTTTTCCCGCGCTTTCAAGCGCTGGACGGGCCTGTCACCCAAGCTATGGCGGCATCAAAGAGCTTTCAGAGAAGTCGATCCGCTAGTCGATGCCCTCACTGCCGTCAGGCAAAAGGTAGTCGAACATGCTTGAGATCCAGGGCTTGAGTAAGGGCTACCAGGGGCCTCAAGGGGTATTGCAGGTGCTTGATGGCGTCAGTCTGGAGCTGGCGCCTGGGCAGACCCTGGCGCTAATGGGAGAGTCCGGTAGCGGCAAAAGCACCTTGCTGCACCTGGTTGCGGGCCTGGATCACGCCGATTCGGGCGTCATTTCATTGAACGGGCTGAGTTTGAATAGTCTTAACGAGTCGGCGAGGGCGGCGTATCGGCGAGACCGGGTGGCGGTCATCTTCCAGCAGTTCAATCTGATTCCTTCTCTGGTCGTTGCGGACAATCTGGCTTTCCAGGCTCGTCTGGCTGGCAGGTGCGATCCGGCATGGCTGGCCTTGCTGGCCGCCAGGCTCGGTTTGGCCGATCTGCTGGATCGATACCCTGAACAGCTTTCCGGCGGGCAGCAACAGCGAGTGGCAGTCGGCCGCGCGCTGGCAGTCCGCCCGCCGCTTATTCTGGCCGATGAGCCGACCGGCAATCTTGACGAACATACTGCGGACGAGGTCATGGCGCTGCTGCTGGAGCTGGTCAGAGAAGCAGGCTCCAGCCTGTTGATGGTGACGCACAGCGCCAGGCTTGCGGACCGGCTGGATCGACAGGTGACGCTCTCGAACGGGCGCATCGTCACCAGGCCATCGCCATGACGGGTCAGCTGGGCTGGGTCCTGCGGGCGTTGTTCAGCCATTGGCGGCGTCATCCTCTGCAGGGGATGTGTCTGGTGGTGGGCCTGTGGTTGGCGACGGCGCTTTGGACCGGAGTGCAGGCGCTGAACAGCCAGGCCAGGGACAGTTATGACCGCGCCGCCCAGTTATTCGGGGGCAGCGCCCAGGGCGTTCTCGTCAGTCCGGGCGGCCAACTGTTTGAGCAGCAGCTTTATATCTCTTTGCGTCGCCAGGGCTGGCCGGTTTCGCCGTTGCTTGAGGGGCAGGTCGCGATTGCTCTGGCGGACGGGGAGCGGCGGATGGGCTTGATGGGCGTCGAGCCACTGAGCCTTCCGAAGCAGGGAAATCTATCCAGCAGCATGGCCGCGAGCGAATCGCTTGTTCGTTTTCTGCTTTCGCCCGGGCGAACCTGGGTGGCGACCGAGACCTTCATCGAACTGGAACTGAGTGCGGGTGATGCGTTGCAGCTGGCCGATGGCAGAACCCTGCCGCCAATAGAGGCGCGGCCGGGGTTGCCGCCCGGTATGCTGCTGGTCGATATCGGCATCGCACAGAACCTGCTCGATCAGCCAGGGCGCCTCAGCCAGTTGTTGGTGGACCATGATTTTGCCGCCGACCGGCCCCAGCTACCTGATGGGGTGAAGTTGGTCTGGGATGCCCGTAGCGAAGACGATCTGCAACGTCTGACGGACAGCTTTCATCTCAATCTGACCGCTCTGGGATTGCTCGCGTTTGTCGTGGGACTGTTTATCGTGCACGCCGCCGCGGGGCTGGCGATGGAACAGCGGCGTGGCTTGATGCAAACCCTGCGCGCCTGCGGCACCAGCCTGTCGCTCCTGGTCGCGGCCTTGCTGCTTGAGTTGCTGATGCTGGCCTTGATCGGCGGCAGCCTCGGCGTGCTGAGTGGTTTTGCTCTGGCTTCGCTGCTTATTGGTGATCTGGCCGCCAGCCTGCGCGGGCTCTACGGCGCGCAGGTGGCGGGGCACCTATCGCTGGATGCTGGTTGGTGGGTGGCCGGACTGGTAATGAGTCTGGGTGGGACGCTAATTGCCGGGGGTAGCAGTGTGGTAAAGGCCATGCGTCTTCCGGTATTGGCATGGGCGCGGCCGCAGGCCTGGCGCGACGCGCAGAAGCGTAGTACGCGGCGGCTTGCTTTACTGGCGCTGGTACTGCTAGTTAGTGCTGCGGGCCTGGTAGTCTGGGGCAGCGGATTGCCGGCCGGATTTGCCCTGCTGGCGGCCATGCTTCTCGGCTCGGCATGGTTGCTGCCGCTGGTACTACAGACCCTGCTGCGCCTTGGTCAGATGCTTGCCAGGCGCCCATTGGCGCAGTGGTTCTGGGCCGACAGCCAGCAGCAACTGTCCGGGCTCAGTCTTGCGCTGATGGCCCTGTTGCTGGCGCTGGCGGCGAATATCGGCGTTGGCAGCATGACGGAGGGTTTTCGGCTGACGTTCACCGGTTGGCTGGATCAGCGGCTGGCCGCCGACCTTTACATCCGACCGGAAACACCGGCCCAGGCGATTGCCATCAGCGCTTGGCTGGACACGCAGCCGTCGGTGCTCAGCCAGTTGCCAAGCTGGCAGGTACAGACCCAGGTGGGCGGTTGGCCAACGGAAATCAGTGGGGTAATCGATCATCCGCTTTACGCTGAAACCTGGCCCATGCTGGACGCAACACCCAACGCATGGGCCGCTCTGGCGGCAGGTAAAGGTGCTCTGATCAGCGAACAGCTAGGCTACCGGCTGGGGCTGGTCACCGGCGACAGGCTGCTGTTGCAAACACCGAGTGGTGCATGGTCATTGGAGGTGGCGGGTCGCTATGCAGACTACGGCAATCCCAAGGGCCAGTTGCTTGTGTCCGCTGCCCGGCTCAACGAACTTTGGCCCGGCCTTGAGGTGGGCAGCCTCGGCGTTCTGGTTGAATCGGCGGCGATTGTCGATCTGGCCGATTCGCTCAGGCAGCATTTTGATCTAAGCCGTTCGCGGGTGATCGATCAGAGCGCGTTGAAGGCTTATTCGCGTCAGGTCTTCGAGCAGACCTTCGCCGCTACGGGTGCCTTGAATACCCTGACGCTCGGGGTCGCCGCCGTAGCCCTGTTCACCAGTCTGCTCAGTCTGGCTGACAGCCGCCTGGGTCAGCTGGCTCCCCTTTGGGCGATGGGATTGCGGCCCGTCCAACTGGCCTGGCTGAGCCTGGCGCAAATGTTGATGCTGGCCCTGTTTACCTGCGTTCTGGCTATCCCGGTTGGCTTGCTTCTGGCCTGGGGTCTGGTGGATGTGGTGAATGTTCAGGCGTTTGGCTGGCGTCTGCCCTGGCACTGGTTCCCTGCGCAATGGCTGACGCTGATCGCCCTGGCACTGCTGGCTGTGCTGTTGGCCAGCGCCGCTCCGCTGTGGCGCATTGTTCGCGTCGGTCCCCCAACACTGTTGAGGCGCTTTGCCCATGATGCCTAGAGTGATTCTGGCAATGCTGGTTCTGGCCGTAACGGCCTGTGATAACGCGCCGCCTGGCCAGTCTGGCTTCGCCGGGCTGGGTGGCGAGGCAGCTGGATTTGCCAAGGTTACGCCGGGGCGCGAGCTGGTTTTCCCGCAGGACCATGGCGCCCACCCGGACTATCGCATCGAATGGTGGTACGTCACGGCCAATCTCACCGATCAGACCGGCAAGCAGTGGGGGGTGCAGTGGACCTTGTTTCGGCAGGCGCTGAGCCCCCAGACGGCCGAGGCTGCGGCCGATGGCTGGGCCAGCGCGCAGGTCTGGCTGGGCCATTCGGCCGTCACCCACGCGCAGGGGCATCGCCACGCCGATCGCCTGGCCCGCGGTGGTATCGGGCAGGCGGGAGTCAAGGTCGAACCGTTCGAAGCCTGGATCGATGACTGGTCCCTGCGGGCAGACGCCAGCGGCAACCTGGATCGACTGGCTGTTTCAGCCGCAGGGGAGGGCTACCGCTATCAACTTGAGCTGACAAGCAGCCGGCCGCTGGTGCAGCATGGCGAACAGGGTTTTAGCCGAAAATCCACAGGCGAGCAGGCTTCGTACTATTACAGTCAGCCGTTCTTTGAGGTGTCTGGGCAAGTTGAGTGGCAGGGTGAGTCATATAAGGTCCAGGGTCAGGCCTGGCTTGATCGGGAATGGAGCAGCCAGCCACTGGCGGCTGATCAGCAGGGTTGGGACTGGTTCTCCCTGCACTTGGACAGTGGCGCCAAACTGATGCTGTTTCGGCTGCGTGGCGATCAGCAGCATTACCAGTCGGGTAGCTGGATTGATCCTGATGGCGTTTCCAGATCACTGCCCACTGAGGCGATCAAGTTCGAGCCGCTCGACAGCATAAAGGTGGCTGGCCGTCATGTGCCTACCCGGTGGCGCCTGGCGATACCGTCCGAACAATTTGAAATCACTACCCAGGCGCTGAATGAGCAAGCCTGGATGGGTACCGCCATACCCTATTGGGAGGGGCCTATTCAGTTCAGCGGCAGCCACACCGGCAGCGGCTACCTGGAGATGACAGGTTACTAGCCGTTCCGTTAGCGACGCTTCAGCGCATCGTCAAACAACCTGTGCATAAAGCGGCTAATAAGCTGTTCCGGGCCATATAGCTCCGCCAGATAGAGGTCAGCCTTTTCAAGATGGGTCGCCAACTGCTTCTTCACCGCATCGGGGCCAAGCAGGGCAACCAGCGTGGATTTCCCTTCGTCCTTGCCGCAGTCCTTGTCTTGCAACTGGGTTCCGTCCATCAGGTCATCGAGTAGTTGAAAGGCATGGCCAAGCTCGAAGGCGAATCCTTCTAGAAGTTCGCGCTGGGCTTCGGTCGCCTCGGCTATAAGCGCGGCCATGTGCAGGGTAGCGCCGAATAGCACGCCGGTTTTCAGCTCGTTGGTTGCGGCGATTTCCTCCGCGCTGCGCGGATGTGCGCCATCGTGCAGGTCTTCGTATTGGCCCTTGACCAGCCCTTGCATGCCGACCGCGTCAGCCAGCTTGCTGACCAGTTGCGCGCGAAGGTCAGGCGGCACCTCTGCCAGGGAGGACACCAGGCTGAAGGCCTTGGTCAGCAGAGCGACCGCTGTCAGCACGGCGACATCTTCGCCGAAGCGGCGGTGAATGGTCGGTTGGCCTCGGCGTACATTGGCGTTATCCATGCAGGGCATGTCATCCACTATGAGCGAGCCAGCGTGAATCATCTCAACAGCGCAGCCCAGATCTATCAGCGCCGGGGATTCACAGCCGAGACCGCGTGCCGCCAGTATCAGCAGAGTAGGGCGCACACGCTTGCCCGCCGCCAGCGTGCCTTCGCGCATAGCGTCGCCAATCCGGTTCTTTCCCTGGCTATCAGGCGGCAGTACTTCAGCAAGACGACGGTCGATTTCGGCTCTAACCGCCGCTAACCCATATAACCCGGCATCGTCGTAAGCTGCTGATACTTGGTCCATAAGTGATGAGATCTCCACTCGTCAGGCTTATGCGGGAGTCGCTGTATAGCTGAACTGTGATGCGGAAAACTGTTCAGAGATCAAGCTGACTCTTCGCTGTAGAGTGCAATTCTGGTCTATAAAAGTTGTACATGTACAGTCTTTGCATAAGAATGAGCGCGTTCATCGAGAAAAAATCCCAAGTCAGGAGCTGTGGTAATGGCCGATGGAGATCTGGTAAGCCGCAAAAATGACCATCTGGACATCGTATTGGGGGCCCGGTGCGCTGCTCCATTGGCTGAGAGTGGCTTCGCGCGGTATCGGTTTGCTCACTGCGCCTTGCCCCAGCTGCATATGGATAACATTGATCTTAGCGCGTCTTTTCTTGGGATGACGCTACGTGCACCCTTTTTGATCAGCTCCATGACCGGTGGCGCCCAGCGGGCGCAGACCATTAACCGGCATCTGGCCGAGGCTGCTCAAACTTTGGGTATTGCTTTGGCGATAGGTTCCCAACGGGTAGCGGTAGAATCCGGCGTTGACCACGGTCTGACGCGTGAACTGCGTGATCTGGCACCGGACGTGCCGCTGTTGTCGAACATTGGCGCTGCGCAACTGGCAGATGGTTCGGGCACCGACTGGGCGCGCCGGGCGGTCGACATGATTGGCGCCGACGCGCTGATCGTGCATTTGAATCCGCTGCAGGAAGCCGTGCAGTCAGGGGGCGATCGCGACTGGCGCAAGGTGCTTCAGGCCATTGGAGAGCTCACCGCAAGGCTCGATGTCCCGGTAGTCATCAAGGAAGTGGGTGCCGGGATTTCCGCGCAGGTGGCGCTTGCGCTGGTCGAGGCCGGTGTGGCGGTCATTGACGTGGCGGGTGCTGGCGGCACCAGTTGGGCAGCGGTGGAGGCAGAGCGGGCCGCTAACGCTGCGGACAAACAGGTTGCGCTGGCCTTTGCCGATTGGGGGATTCCCACCGCCGGGGCAATTGTTGAAGTTCGCCGCGCTCTTCCAAACACTCCTTTGATCGCGTCCGGTGGCGTGCGAAGTGGGGTGGATGTAGCCAAGGCGATACGTTTGGGCGCCGATCTGGTGGGGCAGGCCGCTGCCGTTTTGCACAGTGCCACCCTGTCTACCGAAGCCGTTGTAGAACATTTTGACGTCATGATACGGCAGCTCAGGGTGGCCTGTTTTTGTACTGGCAGCGCTGATCTGGCTGCTTTACGCCACGCGCCGATCTACTTCGGCGGGCTACTCGCGGACCCCGTTGAATGAGTCATTTCGCGGTTATCGCTCCGGCCTTTCCCAGTCACTTCAGCGCGCTGGAATCGCTCTCCATAGAACTGCTGGAGCGCGGGCACAGCGTTACCTTTATCCATCGGCTGGACGCGGCCGCCTGGCTGCGCAGTCCCGAAATCGGCTTCCATGCGGTAGGCCTGCACAGCCATCCACCCGGCTCGCTGGCCCGCACGTTGAGGCTCGCCGCCAATCCCGGCGGTCCTTTGGGTTTGCGACGGTTGATAATGGATATGGCCAGGACCACCGACATGTTGTGCCGCGAACTACCCGCGCTACTGTCAGATCTGAGCATCGACGCCTTGCTGTGCGACCAGATGGAAGCGGCTGGCGGCTTGGTTGCCGAGGCCGCCGGTCTGCCCTATGTTTCAGTCGCCTGCGCCTTGCCGGTGAATCGTGAGCCGGGCATTCCGTTGCCGGTAATGCCGATGGCTTACCGCCGGGACGAGCGTTCCGCCCGTATCTACCAGGGCAGCACCCAGGTATATGACTGGATGATGGGGCCGCACCGCCGGGTCATTGCTCAACATGCCAAGGCCTTCGGGTTGTCGGCGCGTGATGGTCTGCATGAATGTTTGTCACCCTACGCCCAGATCAGTCAGACGGTTGCCGGGTTCGACTTCCCCCGCTTCGATTTGCCGCCACATTTTTATCACGTGGGGCCATTGCGGTCCGCTGGACATGCGGCGCAGGAACTGAATTTTCCGGTGGATCCGCACAGGGAATTGATATTCGCCTCGCTGGGCACCTTGCAGGGCCAGCGATTTGGCCTGTTCAAGCGTATCGCCAAGGCGTGCCGGGCGCTTGATGTGCAGTTGCTTGTGGCGCATTGCGGGGGCCTGGACGCCGATCAGGCGAAGGTGCTGGAGAAAACAGGCGCTACCTGGGTTACCGATTTCGCGCCGCAGCAGGCGGTACTGGCGAGGGCCAATGCGGTTGTTTCGCATGCCGGGCTCAATACGGTGATGGATGCGCTGGTTGCCCGGACGCCGATCCTGGCGCTGCCCATTGCCTTTGATCAAGCGGGTGTGGCCAGCCGGGTCTGCCATGCCGGCGTGGGTCTTAAAGCCTCTGCCCAGTTCGTCAACAGCCGGACCTTGAGCGGACTGCTGCGTCAGCTTCTGGAGCGGCCCGGTTATGCAGACAAACTGAATCAGCTGGGGCGCGAAGTCGAGCAGGCGGGAGGCGCCAGCGCCGCCGCTGATGTGGTAGAGGCTGTAATGCTGACGGGTCAGCCTGGCATGGAATACGGCACATGACCTTTGACTACGACCTGATCCTGGTTGGCGGCGGGCTGGCCAACGGCTTGATCGCCTGGCGGCTGAAGACCTTGAAACCGCACTTGCGGTTATTGCTGCTTGAGCAAGGGGACGCGCTGGGCGGCAATCATACCTGGTCGTTCCATGACGGCGACCTGAGCCCAGCCGAGCATCGTTGGGTGGCGCCTCTGGTGGGCAAGCATTGGGACCACTACCGAGTCATTTTTCCAGGGCGCAAACGCATTCTCCATAGCGGCTATGCCAGCATTTTTTCACGGGATTTTGCTCGGGTGATAGGGGCGACACTGGCTGACCAAATGCGCTTGGGCGCTAGCGTGGAGATGGTTACGCCGACAACGGTGACGCTCGCCACGGGCGAGACGCTCCAGGCTCGGGCGGTGATTGATGGCCGGGGTGCACGGCCAAGTCCCCATCTGGCGCTCGGTTATCAGGCGTTTCTCGGCCAAGAGGTGCGCCTGGCCGCCCCGCACGGCCTTGAAGCGCCGATTCTGATGGATGCCAGCGTGGAACAGGGCGAAGGTTACCGCTTCGTTTATGTGCTGCCGTTCAGCGCGGATACGCTACTTATTGAAGATACCCACTATGTAAGTCTTCCAACGCATGACTCCAGCCGGTTGCGCGACAACATCGGCGCCTACGCTCAAGCACAGGGCTGGCAGATCAGTGCGGTGCTGAGGGAGGAGGAGGGAGTGCTGCCGATAACCCTGGCCGGCGATTTCTCCTCGTTTTGGGACGCCGCCAGCCATCAGCCAATCAGCGGTTTGCGGGCAGGATTGTTCCATCCCACGACAGGCTATTCGGTACCCCACGCGGTTCGTCTGGCCGACCAGATCAGCGCCATGGATAGCCTGGATGCCGAGGGGCTGTTCACGCTAATTCATACGGAAGCGCAGCGCGAATGGCGACACCAGGGATTCTTCCGGCTGCTCAATCGCATGCTGTTCCTGGCCGGGAGACCGGATCGGCGCTGGACGGTAATGCAGCGTTTCTACGGCTTGCCGGAGGGGTTGATCGGTCGATTCTATGCGGGGCGACTTAAACCCATCGACAAGATCCGCATTCTCACGGGTAAACCGCCCGTTCCCCTGGGCCAGGCTTTCAAAGCCGCCCGGCTCTTCGACCCGAACCTGATCAGGTAGACATGATGATTCGACCCAAGCATGCCGTGGTAATTGGCGCGGGCTTTGGCGGCCTGGCGTTGGCCATACGCCTGCAAGCAGGTGGTTATCAGACAACGCTGCTGGAAAAACGCGACAAGCCTGGCGGGCGGGCTTATGTGTATGAGGATCAGGGCTTCGTTTTTGATGCGGGGCCGACGGTAATTACCGATCCCTCGGCACTCGAAGAGCTGTTTACCCTGGGTGGCAAGCGCATGCAGGATTATGTCGAACTTCTGCCGGTGGCTCCGTTCTACCGTTTGTGTTGGGAAGACGCGCCGGCCTTCGACTATGTGAACGACCAGGAAATGCTCGACCGGCAGATCCAGGCCCGTAATCTGGCCGATGTGGAGGGGTACCAGCAATTCCTGGCTTATTCCAGGGCCGTATTCGAAGAAGGTTACGTCAAGCTTGGCGCTGTGCCGTTTCTTTCCTTCCGTGACATGGTCCAGGCCGGGCCGCAGCTGGCAAAACTGCAAGCCTGGCGCAGCGTTTACAGCATGGTTTCAAAATTTATCCAGGACGAGCATCTGCGCCAGGCGTTTTCATTTCATTCATTGCTGGTTGGTGGTAATCCCTTTGAAACGTCCTCTATCTATACTCTGATTCACGCGCTTGAAAGACAGTGGGGCGTGTGGTTCCCGCGCGGCGGAACCGGTGCGTTGGTCCAGGGCATGGTGAAACTGTTCGAGGATCTGGGCGGGAAGCTCGAACTGAATGCATCAGTGTCCCGAATCGAGGTCAGTAACGGACGAGTGAACGAGGTGGAAGTGGCAGACGGCAGACGCTTCAAGCTTGACGCTCTGGCATCCAACGCCGATGTCGTGCATACCTATGGTCAGTTGCTTGGGCATCACCCAAGGGGCGCAAGCAAGGCCCGGAGTCTGCGCCGCAAGCGCTTCAGCATGTCGTTGTTCGTGATCTATTTTGGCCTCAACAAGATCCCCGAGAACCTGCAACACCATACGGTGTGCTTTGGCCCTCGCTACCGGGAGCTGATCAACGAGATATTCAAGGCCCCGACATTGGCCGATGACTTTTCACTTTACCTGCACGCACCCTGCGTTACCGACCCGTCGCTGGCACCGCCAGGCTGTAGCGCCCATTACGTGTTGGCGCCCGTTCCCCATCTGGGCAACGCACCCATCGACTGGGAAGTGGAGGGGCCGCGCTACCGCGACCGGATATTCGAGTATCTGGAGCAGCATTATATTCCTGGGCTACGAGCGAATCTGGTCACCAGTCGCTTCTTCACGCCCCTGGACTTTCGGGACGAGCTGAATGCCCACCTTGGTTCGGCCTTTTCGTTGGAGCCCATCCTCAGGCAAAGCGCCTGGTTCAGGCCGCATAATCGTGATGCCGAGCTGGCCAATCTGTATCTGGTCGGCGCGGGAACGCATCCCGGAGCGGGTGTGCCGGGCGTGGTCGGCTCGGCAAAAGCGACCGCTGGCCTGATGCTGGAGCAGCTGTCGCGATGAATCAAGCTCTTCTCGATCATGCAACGCAGACCATTGAAGTCGGGTCGAAAAGCTTCGCGGCGGCGGCAAAGCTGTTCGATCCGCAGACTCGTCGCAGCGCCGTCATGCTTTATGCCTGGTGCCGATATTGTGATGACGTAGTCGATGGGCAGCATCTGGGTTTTGGCCAGACCAATGGCAGCGGCGGCGCCAGCCAGGCGCGCCTTGCCGAATTGGAGAATGCCACCCTAAGCGCTTATGCCGGCGAGATGATGGTCAACCCAGCGTTTGCCGCCTTTCAGGAGGTTATCCAGCACCACCAGATTCCCCAGCGTTATCCGCTGGATCATCTGCGCGGTTTTGCCATGGATGTCGAGGGACGCCGCTATGAAGTGATCAGCGATACCCTGGAATATTGCTACCACGTCGCCGGGGTAGTAGGGCTGATGATGGCGATGATCATGGGCGCACGGGACGCAGCAACGCTGGATCGGGCCTGCGATCTGGGCCTGGCTTTTCAGCTCACCAACATCGCTCGGGATATTGTGGAAGACGCCGCTATAGGACGTTGTTATGTGCCGGCTCAATGGCTGCGCGACGCACAGATTCCCGAAACTGAACTGGCAGAGCCGCAACACCGTGTTGCCCTGGCGGGCGTGGCGCAGCGACTCGTCGACCTGGCTGAACCTTACTACGAATCCGCCCTGCAGGGCTTGCCGGCGCTGCCGTTGCGCTCGGCATGGGCGATTGCCACGGCGCATGGGGTGTATCGCGAGATAGGCGTGAAGGTGAAGGCGCTCGGTCATGCAGCCTGGGATCAGCGAGTGTCGACCAGCAAGCTGGACAAGGCGCGGCTGGTCATTCTGGGTGGCGCCCTCGCGCTCAAGTCCCGCGGTCAATCGACGGATCCCCGCCACCCTCTTTGGCAGCGGCCGAACTAGCGGCGCTCTGCAGCGGTCCGTCGTGCAACTCGCGTAGCTGTTTCTTCAGCGCTTCTACTGAAGGCGCTCGGAGAAATCCAAATGACACGCAGCCCTCCTTGCCACGCACCGCGTGATGCATCAGATGCGCTTGATAGAGGCGCTTGAGGTAGCCGTTACGCGGAACGTAGCGAAACGGCCAGCGCCGGTGCACCAGGCCATCATGGGCCAGGAAATACAGAAAACCATAGGCGGTCATGCCTGCGCCTATCCATTCCAGGGGATGCCAGCCGGCATTGCCCAGGGCGATCAGAACGATGGCCAGCGCGGCAAACACCACGGCATATAGATCGTTCTTTTCGAACCAGCCCTCGCGCGGCTCATGGTGAGAGCGGTGCCAGCCCCAGCCCCAGCCGTGCATCACGTATTTGTGAGCAAACCAGGCGAAAACCTCCATGCCGGCCAGAGTCGCTAGAAAAACAGCAGTGTTAATGGCTATGGTCATCGCAGAGTCTTGGGTTCGCTGAATGGGTTGGAACCATGTTAATCGCAGCGACGGACCTTTGTCAGATCCGTGAAGAGCTTGTTACAAAGTCGCTAGCGAGCGGTCTCCGGGTCGGCCTGGGGCAAGGCGGCTGCCGTGCTGTCATCCGGCACCTCACCCAGGGCGCGCTGCAGGGATTCTATCGAGCTGAACCGTCGCCTGTCGCGCAGCGCTCCATTGTCCAGCCCCAGCCATAGAACCCCGTCAGAGTTGTCGGCATAGCGCGGCGCGACCTCGCCTTCGCGATCCAGCAGGATGCGGTAGTTGGCCGAGCGCATTGAGGGCACCAGCACCATCTTTGCCACAAGCCGGGGTAGGTGTTGAATATTCGCGACATAAGCAATATTGCGCTCTTCCAGATACCCTTTGGGCTGGTCCTTGATGGCCGCGTCAACCAGTTTGGCGGCATCCATGCTGCTGGCGACCAGCAACACGTCTACTTGCTCATCGAAATTGAAGGGTTTATCGAACTGGTCCGGCAACGTCCAGGCGCCCAGGCTGTCGCCAATATCGATCGCCTGAACTGGCCAGGCGAAAACGCCCAGCAAAAATAACAGGACCGCTCTCATAGTGCCTCCCTCCGGTTATACCCATGCCCAGCTGAAGTATGCCGATCTGAGGCCATCTGGCAAGTCTGCCGCCAGCCGCGGGGAAATAATCGGGACGATTGGTGGCAAAGGGCTTTATAGATAAGTATAATGCGAACAGTTTGCATTAAGCTTGCTTATAACTTGTCATATTTCCCAGTGGTCGTACCTTGCCGGTGGCGACTCCTACGTTAATCGCAGAGAACATCGACCCCATGCCCGCTACCCATTTCAAGCGCTCCGTTCTGTCGCTCACCCTGGCTTCCCTGATTCCCGTCGCAGCGCATGCGCAATCGGAGTCTGACGAGACGACGCTCACTTTGCCATCAGTCGTCGTCAAAGCCAGCGCAGACGCCTCGGCGGAAGGATTGAAGCCGGCCTATGCCGGCGGTCAGGTAGCCACTGGCGGCCGGCTAGGGATTCTGGGTAATCAGGACAACATGGAAACGCCGTTCAGCCTCACCAGCTATACGCAGACGCTGATCCAGGATCAGCAGGCGGCCAGCGTAGGCGAGGTGCTGCTGAACGACCCGGCGGTGCGCGTGGCTCGGGGGTTTGGCAATTTTCAGCAGGTGTATCTGGTGCGCGGCTTGCCGATTTTCTCTGATGATATGTCGTACAACGGGCTTTACGGGCTGTTGCCTCGCCAGTATGTGGCAGCCGAACTGGTCGAGCGTGTCGAGGTGCTGCGTGGCGCCAACGCCTTTCTCAACGGGGCGGCGCCGGGCGGCAGCGGGCTAGGTGGGGCGATCAATGTGGTACCCAAGCGCGCACCCAACTACCCGCTCAAACAGATTACCGCTGGGATACAATCCGGCGGCCAGACCTATGCGGCGGGGGACTTCGCCCAGCGCTTCGCTGACGACCGTTTTGGCTTGCGGCTCAATCTGGCCAATCGTGACGGAGAAACGGCGGTGGATGGCGCATCCAGCGAGCTGAGCCTGATATCGCTGGGTGCAGATTATCGCCATGAGGGGCTGCGTATCTCGGCGGATCTGGGGCATCAGGAGCATCGTCTGGATGGGGCGCAGCCCAATATCACTATTGGGCCCGGGCTGGATATTCCTTCCGCGCCAGATGCCTCTGAAAGCGTTGCGCAGCCCTGGACCTACTCCAGCGCACGCGACACCTTCGGCACGCTGCGCGCTGAGTATGATTTCAATGAGAACATTACCGGCTGGATTGCTGGCGGCATGCGTGAGGGCGATGAGTCAGGCTCCTTTTCCAACCCAACCGTCATCAATGCAAGCGGTGATACCAACGCTACACGATTCGATAACGTGCGCGAAGACCAGGTCAAAACAGGCGATGTGGGCGTAAGAGGCAGTTTCGCCACCGGTAGCGTAGGCCATAGCTTGAGCCTGTCGGCGTCCGTCTTCGAATCTGAGTCACGCAATGCTTTTGCCTTTTCGGATTTCGGCGGCTTCGCCAACAATCTGTACGCACCCACTGATGTCACCGCCCCGCCAGCTAACGCTTTCCTCGGAGGCACCTTTGACGATCCGCTGGTAACCGAGGAAATCGAAACCTCAAGCGTCGCGTTAGCCGACGTGCTGTCCTTTATGGAGGATCGGCTGCAGGTCACCGTGGGCGCGCGCCATCAAAAAATCGAGACGCGCAGCTACGACGCTACCACCGGCGAGCAGAGCGCCGACTACTCCGAAAGCGCTGTAACGCCTGTTGCCGGTGTGTTGTATCGCATTACCCCAAGCATTTCGACCTATGCCAATTACATCGAAGGGCTGGTAAAAGGTGACGTAGCTCCCGCTGAAGCGGGAAGTCGCCCCGTAATCAACGCTGGCGAGGCGCTTGAACCCTATCAGACCGAACAGACTGAAGTCGGCCTCAAATATGATGGCGGTCGTATCGGCGGTAACCTCAGCGTCTATCAAAGCCGCAAGCCAATTGCCGGAACTGAAAATGGTGAGTATCAGGTAGTTGACCACCAGCGCAATCGTGGTCTCGAGCTGTCGGTATTCGGACAGCCTGTGCAAGGTCTCTCAGTACTGGGTGGCATCAGCCTGCTGGACGCAGAAGTAGACGGGAATGAAGCCATAGGCGCGCCGACTACCCAGGCGAACCTCGGGGTGGACTGGATGGTTCCTGGCATGCAAGGGCTGTCGCTTGACGGTCGGGCGATATACACCAGCTCTCAGTATGCGGACCTGGCCAATACCCAGGAAGTCCCATCCTGGACGCGCTTCGATCTGGGCGCGCGCTATACCGCCTTGGTCAACGACGAGCAGCAACTGACAGTGCGCGCTCGCGTGGAGAACGTCGCCGACCGCGATTACTGGGCGTCTGTTGGCGGGTTTCCGGGTTCTGGTTACCTGACCGTGGGCGCACCGCGTACTCTTGTACTGTCCACCACCTTGGATTTCTGAATCAATCGTAACGGTAGGTATTATGTTGAGCGCGGGTTCCCTGAAAGTCTGGTCCTGGTTGCATACCTGGACCAGTCTGGTCTGCACAGTTTTCATGCTGCTGCTATGCCTGACCGGTCTACCACTGATCTTTCATCATGAAATAGGTCACTTGCTCGGCACTGAAGCCGAGCCGGTCGAGATGCCGAGCGACACCCCGCGGGTGAGTCTTGATCGCGTAGTCGAGGTAGCCAAAGAACGGCATCCGGGGCTGGGCGGGATGTTCTTGTCGCAGGAGCAGGATGAAGACCGGATCTGGTATCTGACCATGTCCGAAACGCCCACCTCCCATGACGGCCTGAAGCAGGTCGCCGTGGATGCCCGTACCGGTGAGATACTGGCCGAGCCGCAGCTTGAGAGCGGCTTCATGTATATCATCTATAGCCTGCACATCGATCTGTTTGCCGGCTTGCCAGGCATGCTGTTTCTGGGTTTGATGGGCGTTTTTCTGCTCATATCGCTGGTCTCCGGCACTGTTCTCTATGCCCCTTTTATGCGCAAGTTGCGGTTCGGCGAGGTGAGACGGGAGCGTACCAAGCGCATCAAATGGCTCGACTTGCACAACCTGCTGGGCATCGTCACGCTGGTCTGGTTTTTCGTGGTAGGAGCCACCGGCGTGATAAATGCCTGGGCCGACGTTCTGGTGGAAATATGGCAAGACGATCAGCTCAGCGACATGGTCGCGCCGTATGAAGGCAAGCCTGTGCCGGAAGAGATAGGCTCCCTGGAGGCCGCCGTGCAGACAGCCCGTAAACACGAGCCTGACATGGAGGTGCTGTTCGTTGCCTTTCCGGGCACCAGCTTTTCCAGCCCGCATCACTACGGCGTATTCATGCGCGGCAACGAACCGCTGACCTCGCGGCTGTCCAAGCCCGTGCTGGTTGATGCAGCCACTGCGCAGGTGACAGACAGCCGTGAACTGCCTTGGTATTTCACCATGCTGCAGGTTTCCCAGCCGCTGCATTTCGGCGATTACGGTGGGCGAGGCGTTCAGATACTCTGGGCCGTTCTCGACATCATCACCATCGTGCTGCTTGGCAGCGGCCTATACCTCTGGTTTGCCAAGCGCAGAAGGAAGAGCGAAGGATACGACGACCTGGTGCAGGATCAAGCGTCGCGCGTAGCCGCTGAGGGGCGGTTGTCGTGATGGGGCTTAGCTCGCGGTTCGTCAAAGTCTGGCTATGGCCGATTATTCTGGGTGTGCTGAGTGGGGTAGGGCTGATCGCTGCCTTGATTGGCGATGGCTGGTGGGATTTTATGTCGACCCTGGCGCTGGGTTCCGCGCCCGTCGTGTGTTTATGGCTTGGCAGGGCTTCCAGTAACTCTCGTAGAAAGGCGACTATCGGTGCTGCCTTTCGAGAGGCGAAATAATACATTCTGAGTTCCAAAGCAGGTTTCGGAGTGTCTGGTTCTCTAGCTATGCTTAAACTGCGGGCGAGCTAATCAAGCTAGAGGATCGACAGATGCCCCAGCAATCAGATGTTCTACAGGCAAGCCACGACTTCCGCTGGGCTGCGGTCGTGGCACGGGACGCCAAGGCCGACGGGCAGTTCTTTTATGCGGTCTCGTCCACCAAGATATATTGCCGACCTTCCTGTGGGGCGCGCGCGCCCAAGCCGGAAAATGTCAGCTTCTTTTTGACGTCCACCGAAGCGGAGCAAGCGGGCTATCGCCCTTGTCTGCGCTGCCTGCCCAACCAACCGCCACTGGCCGAACGGCAGGCTACCCTTGTCGCTGACCTGTGCCGGCAGATCGAAACGGCCGAAACGGCGCCAACGCTCGAAGCACTGGCCCAGGGCGCGCAGATGAGCGCTTTCCATCTGCGCCGACTGTTCAAGTCGATAACGGGATTAACCCCCAAAGCCTATGCCACAGCGCACCGCGCCGGTAAGATGCGCGACGAGCTCGGACGCGGCAGTAGCGTCACCGAGGCCATTTATGCCGCTGGCTACAACGCAAACAGCCGCTTTTATTCAGAGGCAGAGCAAGTGCTAGGCATGACCCCCAAACGCTACCGCGCAGGCGGTGCTGGCACCGTTATCCGTTTCGCACTGGGCCAATCCGCTCTGGGCGCCATTCTCGTGGCCGCAACTGAACGCGGTGTCTGCGCCATCCTTCTGGGCGACGATCCCGAGCTGTTGATTGGTGATCTTCAGTACCGTTTTCCCAAGGCGGAACTGCTCAGTGGCGACGCCGAGTTCGAGCAGTTTGTAGCGGCGGTAGTGGGATTTGTAGAAGCGCCAAAGCTGGGTCTCGAGCTGCCTCTTGATGTCCAGGGTACTGCTTTTCAGCAGCGCGTCTGGCAAGCGCTCAGAGACGTTCCGGTGGGGACGACGGTAAGCTATAGCGATTTGGCTCAGCGCATCGGCTCGCCCAAATCCGTGCGGGCTGTCGCCGGAGCCTGTGCAGCCAATCCGCTGGCTGTCGCCATACCCTGTCATCGCGTGGTTCGCATCGATGGCGGTCTGTCCGGCTACCGCTGGGGCGTCGAGCGCAAGCGGGCATTGCTTGATCTGGAATCCGAAGCCTGAGCAAAGAGCTTCTGATGCCGCCGCTATGCCATCGGCCTGGCGTTTTTGCGCCAGCTATCGGAGCTCGCGTTTCATCAGCCGCTGCTCTTTGCCCCAGTAGGGGAATGTCTCCACATCCTCCCAGCCTCTTTTCGCGTAGTAATCGCGGCGATCCTGGGTGTGAAGGTAAAGCCGGGCGATGCCGTTGCTTTTGGCGTGGGTGCAAATAGCCTCAATCAAACGCTCCGCCAAGCCTTGTCCTCTTGCCTGCGGTTTGGTGAAAACACAGGCAAGCCAAGGCCCCAGAGCCGGCCGCTCGGGCAGATCATCCTTCGCCAACACCGCACCCCCTAACAGCCCCTCAGTATCCATAGCAATCAAGCAGCGCCAGTCGCCATTAACCTGACCCTCCGCAAATTCGCGCTGCCAATCGGCTAAGGGTTGATCTGAAAATTCGTAACTGAACTGGTGGTAGATCCATTGGGCGAAGGTGTCGCTGTGCTGCATATGGTTGGAAAGCCAATCGATGTGGGGCATGTGGGCCTGCTATTTTCAACGTGGCTGGAAGCATGTGAATGTATGGGATCGTTGGGTGGCGGTAATAGCTTTCTCAGAAGGGTTTCTCTTCGTTCTGGTGCATAACGTGGCATTGCACGACTCACCCTCCCAGGGATTGGATGTTGAATAAAACCGATCAGGCGACAACTACCCTGACACTCGGGGACACCGAGAGCAATCAAGATTGAACTTGACGGACACCAAGGAAAGATTATCTTCTTCCGGCATCCTAGCGCTTTTTCTCTTGGCGCAAGTGGGCGGCGTTCTTAGACAAGGAAGAAGGACGAATTTCGTTCGACGGTTTTGCAAGGAGATTGGAATCAGATGAACATTAGCTCGAATAAGGACTTGAATATGCAACGACGTAAAACCGTTATAACCCTATTGATCGCTGGTAGCTTGTTTGCCATCGCCGCGCATGCCGCTCCGCCGGAGGGCAAGGGTCCGAATCATAAGCATTTGGCAAAGCATGCAGGTCAGTCCGGTAAGGGTAACCCGGACAAAGGGCAGGCGAGTCAGGATCGCGAGGATCACCATCGCGACCGGGATCTTCTAGATTCGCTATTGGATGCGGGCATTACTGCAACGCGTGCTCGTGAGTACGCACGCACAGCCAATTTTAATGGGTACGCTGAGTTGCCGCCAGGCATTCGGAAGAATCTGAAGCGGGGCAAACCCTTGCCTCCGGGTATTGCGAAGAAAGTGCAGTCTGGTGCGTTTCTTGACCGTCTGCCTCGCCATCCGGGCTATGAATGGCGCACTGCGGGCACCGAACTGATATTGGTGTCTGTGGTGACCGGAGTGATCGCCGATATTCTTTACGACGTGTTTGATTAAGCGCCAGCAGCCCTCAAGTGGGTCAGTTTAATTGGCCATTAACACTGCTGCCAAGGAAATTGCTCCATGCCCGATTCCGCATTGCTTGCAGACCTGTCTCGCGACCTATCGAAGAAAGCCAAGTTCTCGCAGCGCCTTGCTGGCTGATAGGGCACGCAGCTCGGGGATCATTTAGGCATGGAGCTCGTCGTTTTGCTGGTTCGAAAAGCCAATCAGCATCAGGTCGCTCCCGGTTTTACCAATTTCCTTGCGACACTGCTGGATGCGAAGTATGTCCCGGTATAAGCCGTCGTCGGCATTAAATTGCCGAATTAAAACAGAATAAAGCTGATCGCAAGATTTATATTGCCGATTAAGCCGTCATGCTCTAGATTTGTCAGCATCTTAATGCCGATTGAGTTTGCCGCAATGTACGAAGCGCTAGCCATACAAACCTATGTAAACGGCCAATGGCACGATGCCCTGGACTGAGTATCTCGGATACGCAAGCTGTTGCGGGTACGCGCGTTACGACTTCGTACAAGACCACATATCTGCATGACTTCTTTGATGTGATAGATAGCATTTTCGAGCATGCCGTCAGCGTTAACTTGCCTGCCAACTGGAGTCCTGAGGATACCAAATATTTCCCAGCCTTCATTCTCGACATCATTCCTGCTGTTCAAGCGATATTCCGGTACAGCGAGAGGTTTGATCTGATCCCGATCTATGACCTAGCCCCGATGGTTTTGGATGCAGAGGGGGTAACCAGGGCAACGAAATGGGAAGCCGAAAAGAAAGGGAGTCCAAAGTGGCGTGAGATTTGTGCCTGCTTCCCGCAATGGTATGCCCCAGATTATCTGTATGAGCGTATCCGTGGCGCCGCCAATGAGTTCAGAGCGCTGCCGGATTTGCTCGTAGATATGCCTCTGAATATTCGCCAATCAAAGGCTATTCCAGTAAATAATTTGGACTCGAACTATGAGTTATGGGAGCTGCTATGAAAACCATGACCGGAGAACTGCGTAAGCAACTGATCGAAGAAATCATTCGGCTGCACACTGATGGTGAACTAACCCTCGGCATGGCTATTCGTAGGCTTCGTTTGGAGGTTACTGGTTTCGATCAGGAAACCTTTGCTCAAATGTGCGGTATGTCCACCAGAGCGCTGTATCAGTTGGAAACGGACAAAGGTAATCCGACCTTGAGTACCGTCGATTCGATATTGCGTAAGTTTGGCCTACGGATGGGGCTCATGGCTGCGATGCATTCAAACAGAAGGCGCGTTATTGCTGGTAAACGCGACGGCGTACCTGTCACCTACGTCATCTCAAGGGGGGCGAAGCCTAAAGGGACAGCTGGGAGCAGACCTGCAGCTGGCAAGTCGCGCAAAGCCGCCAAAAAGGAGATCCAAGAGGACGATGGGCCAACCAGCTAGGGCCAGACAAGGAAAAATATAACTGAACTGACCCTTTGCTCCAATACCTGTTGGCACGACCGCACAACGCTGCGGTCAATCAGATATATCCGCCTATTTGTTGCCAAGGAAATTGCTCCATGCCTGATTCCGCGTTGCTTGCAGACCTGCCTCGCGACCTACATTACGTTGACGACACCCAGCCCGGCATCAGCCGCAAAAAATGGCGGGGCAAGTTCAGGTATTTCGATGCCAAGGGTGAGCGCATCACCGACACCGATGAAATCAAGCGCCTCGACTCGCTGGCGGTGCCGCCTGCCTACACTGATGTGTGGATCTGCGCCGACCCGCGCGGCCATCTGCAAGCCACCGGCCGCGACGCCCGTGGACGCAAGCAGTACCGCTATCACCCGCGCTGGCGCGAGGTGCGCGATACCGACAAGTATTCCCGCCTGCAAGAGTTCGGCAAGGCCTTGCCAAAACTGCGCAAGCAGCTGGAAGCGCAAATCGCCGAACCAGGATTTACACGCGAAAAGGTCGTGGCCACGGTGCTGATGCTGCTGGATGCCACGCTCATTCGCGTCGGCAATACCCAGTACGCCCGGGACAACAAGTCCTACGGATTAACCACCCTGCGCACCCGCCATGTTGATATCAAGGGCGGCGAGATCAAGTTCCAGTTTCGCGGCAAGAGTGGCATCGAACATCAAGTCAGTGTGAAGGACCGGCGCCTGGCCAGGGTGATCAAACGCTGCCAGGAATTGCCGGGGCAGAATCTATTTCAATACCTGGATGAAGACGGTGAGCGCCATACCGTCAGTTCCTCCGACGTCAACGCCTACCTGCACAGCCATACCGGGGCCGACTTCACCGCCAAGGATTACCGCACCTGGGCCGGCACCGCGATGGCGTTGGCGGTGCTGCGGGAGCTGGAATGGCAGCCGGAATCGGACGCGAAGCGGCATGTGGTAGCCATGGTCAAGGACGTCGCCAAGCAACTGGGCAATACCCCTGCGGTGTGCCGCAAATGTTATATCCACCCGGCCGTGCTGGAGCATTTCAGCCTGGGTGAGTTATCGAAGCTGCCCAAGCCGCGGGTACGCAAGGGCCTGAAAGCCGAGGAAGTAGCGTTGGCGATGTTTCTTGAGCGGCTGTCCGCTGACTTGTCGAAGAAAGCCAAGGCAAGTTAGCGCCGGACCCAGACCTCGACCCGGCCATTGCGCTGGGCGCCGGTTTCTCCGCCCGCCGAGCCCACGGGCATGTAATGCCCATATCCGGTATGCCCGCGCACCTCGGTGCCAAGCTCCCGCAGTGCCTTGCTGGCTGACAGGGCACGCAGCTCGGAGATCATCTGGGCATGGAGCTCGTCATTTTGCTGGTTCGAAAAACCAATCAGCATCAGGTCGCTCCCGGTTTTACCGGTTTCTTCGAGGTACTGCTGAATGCGCAGCAAGTCCCGGTTGGCTTTATTGTCTAGTCTGGTGCGACCTTCAGCGAAACGAATGTTCACGGACAGGCGCTGATAACGCTGGGTCAGGCGCTTGAAGGTGTCCGGGACGCTGCTGTCGTATACCGGATCCACCGCAAATGGGCTCTGGGAGAAGAACCCGGATTTCGCCACAAGATTCTGCCCTGTCTGGCTCTGGGCGTAATCGATAAAGGCCTGAGCCAGAGGCTTGCCGGTCGTTCCAGGAGTGTAAAGATAAAGCCGGCGGGAGAGCGGATAGTCTTCAGTAGCCACCGACAGCTGGCTGGGTTTGAGGGCCGGTGCACTGTCGTCGGCGATAGCCAGCAGTTTGCTGTTCCCCGCCGAGGCGAAACCGGCAAAGCCGATGCCCGCCGGATCACGGCTGACATCCTCCGAAAGCTGGTCATTGGACTCGTAGCGCAGGGCGTCGCCAGTCAGCGTGAATTTGCCGGCGAGAACCAGTTCCTTGAACGTGTCCCAGGTCCCGGACTGGTCGTCGCGGGCGTACACCTGAATCGCCCGGTCAGGACCGCCAACGGCTGACCAGTTGATAATCTCTCCGGCGAAAATCTTCGCCAGGGTCTCTATGCTGAGCTGATCGACCGGGTTGGATGGATGAACCAGAATCGCCAGGCCGTCAATGGCAATAACGTGTTCGCTATTGGCATTGATCATGTCGGCCCGTCCTGCCATAGCGTCGACTTCATTATCCTTGACGCGTCGTGAGGCCGCCCAGATATCGGCTCCGTGGGCCATCATCGAGGCGAAGCCGGTGCTGGTGCCGTGGGCGGCTACCAGCACGGTCAATGGCTTACCGTCCCGCGTGGTACTGAGCACGGTCTCGTTTTCAGTCCCGGTGGCGGTAGCGGTGACAGGCTCTCCGGTAAGTTGCTCCAGAAAACCGGTCACCAACATGGGGGCGAGGGTGGCCCCGATGGTGTTGGATCCATGGATTTCCAGATCGTGGGCGGATACCAGGCAGGGTATAAAAACCAGAGTGAGCCATAGGTGGCGCAGTCGTCGGCGGCAAACTGATTGCATCGGTAGCCTCATCAAAAAGGACGATCAGATATTGGGTCGGCCAGGGTGCGACACAAAGATGTCATTCAGATTACAGCGGCGTTACGGCCAGGCGGACTGCTTGTGATTCTCGCCGCATTCTCAGGCGAGACTCGGTAATCGGGAGGGTCAGCCAGTTCTCATCGGCTATCCAAAATAAAAGTTGACCAAACCGACTACCTACCATATGGTAGGCAAATGGATACCAAAACTCAGATACTCAGCATCGCCGCCGACCTGCTCCAGAAGCAGTCAATGAACGGTTTTAGCCTGCAGGACGTGGCCGATCGGGTGGGCATCCGCAAGCCCAGCCTATTCCATCACTATCGTAACAAGGATGCGCTGGTAGCTGACGTCATCGAGAGCAGCATTCAAGCCTTTCGCAAGCGTATGGAAGCGATGCAGGATCAGCCACCAGCACGCAGATTGGAAACATGGCTGTCGGTGTACGTAAGTAATATCGGAGCGGGCAGCAAGCTCTGCCCGGTTGGCGGCATTCTTGGCGACTGGGACCATCTGGCTCCGGATTTGCAACAGCGAGCACAGCGGTTGCTGGACCTGCAGCAGCATTGGCTGGAAGAAATAGCACTCTCGGGCAAGTACGTGCACGACGCCAATGCAGCCCAGGAATGGGCGGAGGACCTACTGATGATTGTTCAGGGTGCGTTGGTGCTTTCCCGGGTGCGCCATTCACCGCTGCCGCTGGAGCGAGCAGTGACCAGGCTGCGCGAAAGATTGGCGAGTGAAGGTACGTTTTCTTCGCCTGCGCTCATATGATTTTTAAGGCACAAGAGACTACCTATCGGTAGGTAGCAAGGAGCAGAGTCATGCAAACTAATGTGATTCACCGCAACGCCCGCCTTGGCACGATAAAGCTACTCTCGAGCCTCTTCCCGGACCGCTTCGGTCAGATTGGCGCGAGGCGGTTTGTCGAGCCACGAGCTGGAGTCCGCGCGCCGGCCTGGCCCCACGCATTCGACGGCTTCGAGCGTCGCACGCTCGAGGTTGACGGCGAGAAGATACCGCTCTGGCTACGAGGCGAGGGCCCCCGCGTCCTGCTGGTACACGGTTGGGAGGCGGATCATTACGCTATGGGCGGATTTGTCGAACCATTACTCGCCCAGGGCTACAGCATCGCCGCGCTGGACCTACCTGCCCATGGCCTGGCCTCTGGCCGGCGCGCGCCTCTTCCCCTGATAGCGAGAGCCATTGCCGCTGCAGGCAGCGAGGCCGGCTCGCTCCACTCGATCATCGCTCATTCGGTGGGCGGTGCGACTACGGTACTGGCGATGGAAGAATACGGCTTGCAGGCCTCCTGCCTGGTATTGATTGGTGCGCCCCAAGGCGCCCGCTACCAGGCACTTGCTCAAGGCCGAGCGCAGGGCCTGTCCGAGCGAGCCCTGCAAAGCATGGCTCGCCAGATCCATCAGGCACTGGGTGCGCCGCTGGAGCGTTTTCGCACCGACCATGGTCTGTCGCGGCTAACCACAGCGGTGATGCTGGTACATGCAGAAGACGATGCAGTCGTGCCCATTGATGCGGCGTACAACAATGCCTTTGCATGCCAGGCGAAGACACTCTGGCTTAAGCGTGGTGGCCACAACCGGCCTTTGGGGGACGCGCAGGTAATCGATGACATCGGCCGGTTTCTTCGAGCTCCCAACCGCACAAGCCGGATCCCAGCTACATTACGCGACCATCCGGAGTTGTCGGCGCCCGCCGGGCGGATGCAGGAACCCTATTCTGAAACGAACGAAGGCGGAGTCCCATGCTGATCAGAATACTTGCCCTGACCGCCGCCACGGCCGCGGTGGGCACACAGACATTCGTATTTGCCGGCCTGCTGATCGAGCTGGCAGCCGAGCTTGGCGTGTCGACCGCCACCGGAGGGTACCTGGCAACGGCGTTTGCGCTCGCCTATGCGATCACCGCCCCGTTTATCGCCTTGCGCACCGGTCATATCGAACGCCGCCGGCTGCTCTGGATGGCATTGCTCAGCCTGGCACTGATTAACCTGGCCGCAGCATGGGCTTCAAGCTTTACCGAATTGCTGGCGTTAAGAATGGTGGCAGGGCTCGCGGCGACACTGGTCATTCCCGTTGTGCCTTCAACTGTCGCGTTACTGTTTCCGCCTGAGCGCCGCGCGCAGGTGCTGGCCCTGGTCATGGGCGGTATGGTCCTGGCGTTCCTGTTCGGTATGCCCCTGGGTAGTCTGGTTGGTAGCGTATTCGGCTGGCGTTCAACGTTCCTGGTGGCCACGGCGCTTTGTCTAATTGCCGCCATAAGCGTGCGGCTGGCTCTGCCCGCCGTTGCCAGCCCGGACAGCACGGAATGGCATCTGCTGCGGCTAGGCTGGCAACCACAAGTGCGTCGCCTGTTGCTGATGACATTGACCGCGTTTGGCGCCACCTTTTGCGTGGTCCCCTATATCGCTCGGGTAGTTGAACGCGTCATCGGCGACACGCACAAGGTGGCTCTGGCACAGATGCTGGTTGGCGTCGGAGCTTTGTGCGGAGTGATCATTGCCAGTCGCTTGGGCCAGTTACCCAATCCCGGCCGGATTCTGATGCGAATCTTTATCGCGATTGGTGCCACGCAATTACTCTATTCGGCAAGTATGATCTGGCTGCCCGGCCAGGGCCTGCTCAGTTGGATCGGGCTGGGCGTGGCAGTCACCCTGGGAGCAGCAGCGCTGTTCACCCTGTCGCCGCTGATTCAGGCGCAACTGGTGGAAGCAGCGCCAAATGGTCGGCAAGTCGTCATGGCGCTGAACGGCTCGATGATGTTTCTGGGCCAGGGCGCAGGCGCAGCCATTGGCGCGCAGGTCACCCACTTGGCATCGCTACAGATGCTAGGAATCGCCGGCGCCAGCGTTGCGGCGGTCGGCTGGATATGCGCTCGCCGCCTGCAATCGGCAGGTATTCCAACAATGGTGGAAGCGACTGATTAGTAGGTTTACGCCCCTATCTAAGGGCTTTTCAGGTGGTCGGAGAGAGCGTTGATGAATGGCTGCTTTTGGCCCAGAGTGTGTAAAAACGCCAGGACGGATTTCCGTCAGCGTCTATATCGGACCTTTCTCGGGCTTAGAGCCTGA
>LAZR01000090.1_pt1 | contig 125207 bp, 112 predicted proteins | sample 329461 | NCBI WGS metagenome assembly LAZR01 (sample SAMN03002196, study PRJNA259156) | marine sediment metagenome | biome: sea floor; feature: Hydrothermal impacted sediments; material: marine sediment; isolation source: Loki non-amplified sample from Loki's castle hydrothermal vent sediment ...
CGTCGGTAAAGCCGGTGATCCGCAAATAACCGAATTCGTCTTCGAGGCGCCACGTCACGGCGGCGATCCTGATTACCGCGCGCTTGATCGAGACCTCGAATGTGCGCGATGCACCGCGCCGGATGGTCAGGCTGACCGGCTTGCCCACCGGACCGCGCAGCCTGCCGACCACCTCGCCGAGCGACCATTTGGCGATGTTTACCTGGTCGATGTGGGTGATCCGGTCGCCTGGTTTGATGCCGGCCTTGTAGGCCGGCGTGCCGAACAGCGGGCTCATCACGGTGAGTTGCCTGTCGGGACCGTCGAAGGCCACGGCGATGCCGATGCCGCCGTGCTGCAGATTGGCGGCGGCCCGGCGGGGATCGCGATCTCGATCGACGGCAACGGGAGGCGCGTTGCATGCGATCCGTATCTCGGCTCGGTCGAGGCCGTGCGCGGCTTTTCGCTCGAGGTCGGCGCCGGCGAGATGGTCGGCCTTGCCGGCCGCAACGGCGCCGGCAAGACGACGGTGATGCGCACCATCATGGGCATCACCAAGTTGACGCAGGGACGTCTGCATTTCGACGGCAACGACATCACCGGGCTGGAAGTGCATAAAAGGGCCAGCTTGGGCATCGGCTACATGCCCGAGACGCGTGGGTTGATCCCCGAGTTGACGGTGGAGGAAAACATCCTTCTGCCCACCTGGGTGACCTCCGTCGATGGCGCCGCACGCCTCAAGGTGGTCTACGAGATCATGCCGGAACTGGCGACCATGTCGGACCGCAAGGCGCTATTGTTGTCCGGCGGACAGCAGAAGATGGTGGCGCTGGGCCGAGCGCTGACGGTCGGCACGCGCCTCCTTTTGCTCGACGAGCCGTTCGAGGGCGTGGCGCCGGCGCTGGCGCAGCGGCTATCGGACGTGATCTCGGCGTTGAAGAGCGACGCGCTCTCGATCGTCATGAGCATGTCGGAACTCACCCATTCGCACACCGTGCTCGACCACGTCTGGGGCATCGAGCGCGGCGCCAACGTGGTGGCCGAGGCCGCATGAAAGACTTCCGGCGCTTCTGGAAAGACGCGCCCGCCACGCGCACCGAGGCGCATTTTGGCGATCGCGTCGTCACCTGTTTCGTGGATCGTCCGGCCAACGCCGACGCCATGCTTCGCGCTGCCGCCGCCGCCAACCCGCAAGACGATGCCGTCGTGGACGGGACCCTCCGGATTTCTCACGCCCAGCTCGACACGATGAGCGACGGCGTGGCCGGCGGACTGGCCTCGCGCGGCGTCGCAAAGGGCGACCGGGTCGGCCTCCTGGTGCGCAACCGCTGGCATTTCGTCCTGGCATTGACCGGCATCGTGCGCGCCGGCGCCATCGCGGTCCCCTTGAGCGTCAGGGCGAGCGCGCGGGAAATCGCTTTCATTCTCGACGACTGCGGTGCCAGCCTCACCATCTGCGACGCTGAGAAGACTAAGATATTGCCCGACACCATGCCGCGCACGGTGATCGACGGGCCGGCGGGATCGAGCTTCGAGGATCTGCTTGCCGCAGCACCCGCGACGACACCGCCGGATCTTCGCGAAGAGGACGTCGCCGTCATCCTCTACACCTCCGGCACGACGGGCACGCCCAAAGGGGCGATGCTGACCCATCTCAACATCGTCCACTCATGCCTCCACTACGCCCACTGCTTTGCCCTCACGGCCGCCGACCGGTCGGTGGTGGCGGTCCCAGCGAGCCACGTCACCGGGCTGATTGCCAGCGTTTACGCGCCGCTCGCTGCCGGGGCAGCGGTGGTCATGATGGAAAAATTCGACGCCGACGCCTTCCTGGCCCTCGCCACCGACGAACGGATGACGGTGACGATCCTCGTCCCGGCCATGTACAATCTGTGTCTGCTGCGCGCCGACTTCGCCCGCCACGACCTCGGCGCCTGGCGCATCGGCGCCTGGCGCATCGGCGCCTTCGGCGGCGCGCCGATGCCGGTCGCCACGATCGAACGCCTCGCCAAGCTCTTGCCGAACCTTGACCTGATCCAGGCCTATGGATCGACCGAAACCACATCGCCCGCTACCATCATGCCGCCGGGTGGCCAGGCCGCCGCTCCCGCCAGCGTCGGCGCGCCCGCGCCCTGCGCCGACATCCGCGTCATGGATGTGGCGGGATGCGAGGTCGCGACGGGCGAATCCGGCGAGGTCTGGATCGGCGGGCCGATGGTCGTGCCGGGCTATTGGAACCTGCCCGACAAGACCGCCGAGAGTTTTCACGCGGGGTTCTGGAAATCCGGCGATGTCGGGCGTTTCGATGGAAACGGGCTGCTTTATATCCACGACCGCCTCAAGGACATGATCAATCGCGGCGGCTACAAGGTCTACAGCGCCGAGGTCGAGAACATCCTGTCGTTCCATCCCGGCGTCGCCGAAGCCGCGGTCGTTCCCCGGCCCGATCCGGTGCTCGGCGAAAAGGTCCACGCCTTCGTCCACCGGTCCGATCCGGATCTCGACGAGGCGGCCCTCAAAACCTTCTGCGGCGAGCGCCTGTCCGACTACAAGGTGCCGGATTTCTTCACCTTCACCAGCGAGCCCCTGCCCCGCAACGTCAACGGCAAACTGATGAAGCAGTCCCTTCGCACCAGGGCGGCGGCGGCCGACGATCGGGACGGCGACTGATCGCGAGCTTAAAGATTCAGTCGTCGCGTCGATCTCTGGCGACGCCGGGAATCGGACCGTCCGAAGCGCCCTCGACGACGCGGCGCGCCGCCTCGGCCACCGCACCGATCTCGGCCTCGCTCGACAGATGCGTCCAATCGGCCGGCGCGTGCGACCGGCTCACCTGAGCGCGCACCACCTCCGGCGTGGCATCGGAGGGATCACCGCGACGTGCGGCAACGCGCTCGACCAGCCGCTCGGGCCGGGCTTCGAGCCACAGCCCCAGAAAGGGAACCGACCCGCCTTCGCCGATGCCGGCGATTCGTTCCCGGTCGGGCGGGCGGTCGAACACCGCGTCGGCGACGACGCCGTGCCCGAGGGGCAGGATCGCACCGGCCTGTTCGGCCAGACGCGCGTAAACGGTTTCCGAGACCTGCGGCCGGTAGCACTCGGCCGGCAGCGGGGTTTCGGCCGCAACGCCGAACAAATACTTGCGTATCCGGTCGCTGGCGAGGATTCGCGCGCCCGGCGGCGGGCCGATCCGCGGCGCGATCGCCGCCGCGACGGTCGACTTGCCGGAGCCCGACAGTCCTCCGACCGCCACCAGCCGACCGGCTCGCGGCCGCAAGAGATGGAGGGCGAGGTCGAAATAATCATGCGCCTCGGCTCTCAGTGTCGGCGCATCGGGGCCGGCATCGGCGACCCGCGTCGCGGTGACATGGGCGCGGACCGCGGCACGCAGTGCCATCAGGTACGCCAGCAGCGGCAGGCCGTCCGCCTCGTCGCACTCGTCCAGATAGCGGTTGAGGACGAGGTTCGCGTGTTCCTCCAGTCCCCGGTGCCAGAGATCCATCAGCAGGAAAGCCAGATCATAGAGGATATCGGTGGTGGCCATGGCCTCGTCGAATTCGAGGCAATCGAACAGCGTCGGCTCGCCCTCGAAGACGCAAATATTACGCAAGTGCAGATCGCCGTGGCAGCGGCGGATTTTGCCCGCCGCGCCCCGGGCATCGAGTAGCGGCGTCAGGTGTGCAAACCCATCGCGGAACCGACGATTGAAATCGGCCACCGCCTCGGCGGCAAACACGTCCGTCGTCGCCAGCGCACGCTCGTTGATATCGAGGACAAGGGCCACCGCGGCCGAGCCGGTGACGCCGCGATCGGGCGCGATGCCGGCATGGAATGCCGCGATCCGGTGAGCGAGCCGCGTCATCAGCGGCGCCGTCAGCGTGCCCTCCATCGCCATGCGATCCAGCAGGCAATCCTCGTCGAAACGGCGCATATCGACATAAGCATCGACGAGCGGTCCGCCGCCATCGATGGCGAGACCACCGTCCGGCTCGCGCGTCACCCGGCGCACGGCGCGGTAGAGCTCCGGCGCGGTGCGGCGGTTGAGCACGAGTTCCCGCTCGCAGGTCGCGAGCCGGCGCGCGGGTGTCGAGAAATCGACATAAGGCAGATGCACCGGCCGTTTCAGCTTGATCGCCCGCTCGCCCGAGAGAAGGACGGTGGAAATATGCGTCACGATCGTCTCGACCGTCGACGCATTGCCGTCGTCGAAGGCCGCAGACCTCAGGAAGGCGATCGTTTCGTCCTGGCTATGGGCGGGCATCGTGCGTCACCGGTGATCGTTCTGCCGAGCGGCCATTGGGCGGTAGGCGTCAGTGCGCCATGAGCAACGCAATCGGGCTGCGTTCCAGGAGTTCGCGGGTGACGCCACCGAACAGCATTTGGCGAAGCCGCGTCCGCCCGTATGCGCCGACGACGATCAATTCCGCGCCGAGGCTCGAGGCCTCGTTCAAAAGAACAGCGGCCGGATCGTCCGACTGCGGCAGGTGCCGTATCTCGACGGCGACGCCGTGCCGCGCAAGATGCCGGGCCATATCGTCCGCCGGCTCCCGATGCCGTTCCTCGTCCGAGGACGTCTCCGCGACCGAAACCAGATACACCTGCTTCGCCCGTTGGAGAAACGGGAGGGCCGCCTTGATGGCATGGGAACACTCGGCCGCATCCTTCCAAGCGATGAGAATGGTCTCCGGTTCCCTGGCATTCACCGCATTCGGCGGAACGACATAGGCGGGAGCTCCGGCATCGAAGATCACGGCCTCGAACATCTCCGGCCACTGCCCCCCGTCGCCATGCGGGCGTCCGACGACCACAAGATCGACAGAGCGCGCCGGCGGTCCGATCCGCGCGCCGAGTTCCTGGTAGGCATAGTCGATCCGTCTGATCTCGCTGGGCGCGCGCAACCCGGCCAGACGCTCCCGCGCGCGTATTTCCGCGGCATCGCCCTGTTCCACGCCTCGCTTCCGGAGCTCGGCGTTGAGCCATGAACGGCCGGGCCCGGGCGGGATGGGAGCCGCCTGCAGATAATTCATCAGGAGAGCGATGAGGGGAGCATCGAACATCGTCGCGATCATGTCGGCATGGCTCGTCTTCGCCGCATCACCGTCCGAACCGTCGACATGGACGGCAATGTCCCGGATCGCCTGAGCAGGCCTGGCAAGGTTCATGGATGACGACCTTTCGATTCTGCGGACACGCGACCGGCATCATCTTTGTCGGCGAATCCCGTAGTCGCCCTTGATCCCGGTCAATCGTTCTCACGCTATCAGGAATCGAAGGGGCCACGTTCAAGCTTCCATCCAGCACCCTGTAGGCCCCGCTGCCGGTCCTCGCCGGGCGGTCAACCGTGCCGGATGCCGGGACGCGCGCTCGTCACGGTGGCACGCAGGGGTGGAGAGCAAATCATGGCCCGTCAGGTCAAGCCTTGCTGGCTGACGATGAACGTCGCGATCGCGGCGACGTCGTCGAGGTCGAAAACCGGTACGGCCGCTGCCTCCACCGCGTGATCGGCGGCGATGGCGGCAATCGCCGGAATGGTGCCGAGCATCGGCGTGCGCTCCTTCGACGCCGTCCGGCGGCATTCGATCTTGGGGTGCGGCGCGGCCTTGAACCCCTCCACGAGCACGATGTCGCACGGTTCCAGCCGGGCAATAATCGCATCGAGCGTCGGTTCACTCTCGCCGCGCAGTTCGTGCATCAAGGCCCAGCGCGTGGATGAAACGATCGCTACCTCGCTCGCGCCGGCCGCACGATGGCGGAAGGAATCGGTGCCCGGCGTATCGATCTCGAAGGCATGATGCGCATGCTTGACCGTCGAGACGCGATATCCGCGCTGGGTCAGTTCGGTGACGAGACGCTCGGTCAACGTCGTCTTGCCGGAGTTCTTCCAGCCGGTGATGCCGAACAGGCGCTGCGTCATGGTCGAAGCGATTCCAAACAGGTTTCTGCCCGCCGGGTGATGTGCGGTCAGGAACGTGTAAACGTGGGTTCGGCGCCGTCAACTCCGGGGTGCCCGCTTTTCCAGGCGCGCAATCCTTCGCGTCGCGGTTTGCCGCCATCGCCCCGACGCGGCTAAATGCGGCAATGTCCGAATCGACGCCCTCCTATCTGACCACCCGCGAGCTCGCCGAGCTGCTGCGCATCAAGGAACGCAAGGTCTACGACCTCGCCGCGAGTGGCGAGGTTCCGTGCGTCCGCGTCGTCGGAAAGCTGTTGTTCCCGAAGGATGAGGTGGCGACCTGGATGGCGGCGTCGCGCTCTGGCCCCGTCGTGGCCAGCCGTCAACTGCCGTTGATCCTGGCCGGCAGCCATGATCCCCTCCTGGAATGGGCGCTGCGCCAGTCCGGCAGCGGGTTGGCTGCCTTTTTCGATGGCAGCCTGGACGGGATCACGCGGCTTGGCCGGGCAGATGCGGCCGCCTGTGCCACCCATATCAGGGAAACCGACGGCTGGAACATCGACACGGTCCGCCGGATCCTCGGCGAGGCGCCTGTGGTGCTGATCGAATTCGCGCGGCGCCAATGTGGCCTGATCGTCGAGTCAGGCAATCCCCGGAAGGTTGCCGCGGTCGCCGATCTCAAGCCGCTTCGCTTCGCCCGCCGCCAGCCGGGCGCCGGTGGCCAGCGCCTGTTCGAGATGCTGGCGCAGGAAGCCGGCGTCGACGTCTCCGCTCTGGCCGGTCCGCAAGCGCCGGCAAAAACCGAGGATGACGTGGCCCGCCTCGTGCTCGACGGCAAGGCGGACGCGGCTTTTGGCCTCGCCGCGATGGCCGAGCAATATCGGCTGGGATTCATCCCTCTTGCGGAAGATCGCACCGACTTGCTGGTCTGGCGCAGAGCCTATTTCGACCCTCCGTTCCAGCGGCTACTGCGGTTTCTGGCCTCTGGCGACTTCGCCGACCGCGCCTCCGAGATGTCCGGCTACGACATCAGCGGGGCCGGGACCGTCCACTACAACGCGACCACGCCATAGGACCCGACACCCCCTTTTGCGTTGTGCCGGGTCCGCGATTTTTGCGCGAGGAATCGGCTTCGATCCGTCGATTGGTTGGGCCGCCAGATCAACCGAAAGGTTGGCGTGGCGGCGTCGCCATGTCTGCCGTCACTTAGCGTTCGGAAAGAACAGCTGCTGGCCATCGACCTTGTAGTTGGCGATCGCGGCCTGCCCCTTTTCGCCCGTCAGCCAGTCGATGAACGCCTGCCCCTCGGCGGCCTTGACGCCCGGATGCTTCTTCGGATTCACTAAAATGACGCCATACTGGTTGAACAGCTTCGGGTCGCCCTCGACGGCCACCGCGAAGTCGCCCTTGTTGCCGAACGAGATCCAGGTGGCGCGATCGGTCAAGATGTAGGCGCCCATGCCGACGCCGGTGTTCAGCGTCGCGCCCATGCCCGAACCGGTCTCTCGATACCAGTCGCCGGAGGCGGCGCCGACATCGACGCCCGCTTGCTTCCACAAGCGCTGCTCGGCCTTGTGGGTCCCGGAATCGTCGCCTCGCGAGGCGAACGGCGCCTTGGCTTCGGCGATTTTCCGCATGGCGGCCACGGCGTCCTTCGTACCGCTGACGCCGGCCGGATCGCTCGGCGGCCCGACGATGACGAAATCGTTGTACATCACGTCGAAGCGCTCGACGCCGCCGCCGTCGGCGACGAATTTTTCCTCCGCCGGTTTGGCGTGGACCAGGAGGACATCACCGTCGCCGTTTTCGGCGTTCTTGATCGCCTGCCCCGTACCGACGGCGACGACACGCACCTCAATGCCGGACTCTTTCGAGAATTCCGGGAGAATGGCGTCCAACAGGCCGGAATTCTGCGTCGAGGTCGTCGACTGGACGACGATGAACTTATCCTGTGCCACCGCCGAAGTCGGCCCGGTAGCGGTCAGTGCGGCCAACCCCATGGCCAGGGAAAAATAGACGCGTTTCAACATGGTATTCTCTATCCTTGCTGGTTGTTTGTCTTGGTTCAGAACAGAAGTGCCCCGGCGAGAAATGCCCGCGCCGGCTGTGTGCTCGGTTGTTTGAAAAACGCGGCCGCCGAAGCCTGCTCCACGACCCGCCCTTGGTGAAGGAACACGATTTCGGCGCCGAGCCGGCGGGCTTGGCCGATATCGTGCGTCACCATGACGATTTTCACACCCCGCTCCGCCGCCCGGAGGATCAAGGCCTCGATCCTGTGTGTCGCCGTGGGATCGAGGCTCGATGTCGGTTCGTCGAGAAACAGGATGTCCGGCTCGGTCGAGATGGCGCGCAGTAGCGCCAGCCTCTGCTGCTCGCCGCCGGAAAGGGTTCGAGCCGGCTGCCTGGCCTTGCCCGCGAGATCGCCGATCTCGAGCAGCGAGCGGATGCGGCCGGCGCGCTCGCGGCGGCACACACCGTGGGCCTGGAGGGCGAAACCGATATTGGCGGCGACCGAGCGACGCAGGACGACAGGCCGCTGGAACACCATCGCCTGACGGCGGCGTATGCGCGCGCACATCGGCTGGCCGCCATATACTACCTGCCCTTCCGCCGGATCGATCAGACCATGGAGCAGTCTCAGAAGCAGGCTTTTGCCGGCACCATTCGGTCCCATCACCATGGTCGGCGCGCGACCCGACAGCGTCAATGCGTCGATATCGACGAGGCGCTTTCCCGAAACGCGAAGAACCAGCCCCTCGGCATGGATCGGCAGCAAAGGCGCCGAGGCCTCCGCCACGGCGCGCGACGGCATGTCCAACCCGCCATCGCGTGTCTGCGGGCTCACCGGACTAGGCATTGAAGCGATTGGCATAGGCCGCCCCCTTCGTCGTGCTGTCGAGCAGGGCCACCGCCGCGTTCACGGCGACGGCGATCAGGATCAGGATGGCACCGAGCGCCAGCGCCAACGTCAAATTTCCCTTCGACGTCTCGAGAGCGATCGTCGTCGTCATGACCCGGGTGACATGATTGATATTGCCGCCGACGATGATGACGGCGCCGACTTCCGCGATCGCCCGTCCAAAGCCGGCGAGGAAAGCGGTCATCAGGCTGGCGCGTCCATCCCAAAGCAGCGTCGGGATGGAGGCGGCGCGCGAAACTCCCAGGGAACACAGCTGTTCGGCGTATTCCGCATGCAGGTCTTCCACGGCCTGACGCGTCAATGCCGCGATGATCGGCGTCACCAGCACGAACTGCGCGATGATCATCGCCGTCGGCGTATACAGCAGTTGCAGCACCCCCAGCGGGCCGGCGTTCGACAACATCAGATAGACCACCAGCCCGACCACCACCGGCGGCAGCCCCATGAGCGAATTGATCACGATCACGGCCACGCGCTTGCCGGGAAATCGGCCGACCGCCAGCGCGGCCCCGAGCGGCATGCCGACCAGCGCGGCGATCGCGACCGCGCTCAAGGAGACGCGCAATGACAAAAGAACGATCGCCCAAAGCTCTTGATCGCCCCAAACGATCAAGTTGGCGGCCTGGCCAAAGCTTTCTGCAAAATCCTGCATTTTTTACGTTTCATCACGCAGTTTCGGATATTTCGCAGGAGTTATGCCAAGGAGATCGTCGCAAGTCCACTCGCTCTCCCAGGAGGCTGAGCGCTTCGCGCGGCCAGCCCCCGCTAACGCGTTGTAAACCGGTCCTGTGGGAAGCCGCTGGCTGGCGCAGAAAAGGCCGAATCCCAGGTCCGGAACCGGCGCCTATTCGCCTTTAGTCTTATGCCAATCGCGTTGCCGAATCTGGGATTTGCTGGTTTAGTTGCGCTAGGGAGAATCCGGTTGTCACAGGAAAACGTCGCCATTTCGCACGGGCTGCCAGAACCGGAACAATTGCGCGTCAATCTCTACCGCTTGATGGCCCGTCTCTTGGCGTTGCCGCCGGATCGCGAGCTGCTGGATACGTTGGGCGCTCTATCGGGCGACGATACGGATCTGGGCGCCGCGATCGGCGATTTGTCTGCGGCCGCTCAAGCGCTGTCCGAGAATGCGGCGCGCGAGGAATATCACGACCTTTTCATCGGCGTTGGCCGGGGCGAGTTGGTCCCATTCGGCTCCTACTATCTGACCGGCTTTTTGAACGAGAAGCCGCTGGCGCGGCTGCGTGACGATATGGCGCCGCTTGGCATCGCGCGTTCGCCCGACGCCAAGGAGCCCGAGGATCATGTCGGCGCCTTGATGGACATGATGGCCGGACTGATCGACGGCTCGTTCGGTCAGCGTCAGCCTCTCGAAACGCAAAAAGCATTCTTCAAGAAGCATATCGGCTCCTGGGCCGAGCACTTTTTCGCCGACCTGGAAAAGGCACCGTCGGCGCACTTGTTCCGGCCGGTCGGCACGATCGGCAGGCGCTTCTTAGAGATTGAAGAAGCCGGCTTCGACATGTAATCGGCGACGCCATGCCGACTGACCGGACGAGTGAGGCTCGCGCCGGTTTTTGGGAATATTTTGAAACGGGTCTCGCGAAAAGAGGAGATAATCATGAGCGCCAAGGACAAAGACGCCAGGACAGATCGTCGCGCTTTCCTGAAATTCGCCGGCTTGGGGACGGTCGCGACCGGCGCGGCCCTGGTGACGGGCGGGCAGGCCGAAGCCGAGGTCGCGGATGCAAAATCCGCGGCGCCCGGCTACCGGGAAACCGACCATGTGAAGACGTTCTATCAGACCGCGCGTTTCTGACGCGAACCACTATCAGGCCAGTTTGCAGGCGACTGCGACGGAGGAAACGGAGACAACCATGCTCAGGAAGAAGGCTGTAGGGACTGCGAGAAGTCCCCGGGTGTCATCTGCGCTGTCGGAATTCGGAAACCGGGCGGTCGATCGCCGCACGTTCCTGAAGCGATCCGGGCTCGCCATCGGCGGCGCGGCGGCGATTTCGTCGCTGTCCGGCGGGATGGTGCGCCGGGCGGACGCCGCGACAGACGCGGCCAACGGCAACATCGAGATCAAGAAGTCGATCTGCACGCATTGCTCGGTCGGCTGCACGGTCATCGCGGAGGTTTCCAACGGCGTCTGGATCGGCCAGGAACCGGGTTTCGATTCCCCGTTCAACCTCGGCGCGCATTGCGCCAAGGGCGCTTCGGTGCGCGAACACGCTCATGGCGAACGCCGGCTGAAATATCCGATGAAGCTCGTCGGCGGGAAATGGCAGCGCGTCAGCTGGGACGAGGCCATCAATGAAATCGGCGACAAGATGCTCGAGGTTCGCGAATCCAGCGGGCCCGATTCCGTTTACTGGCTGGGTTCGGCCAAGCATTCCAACGAGCAGGCCTATCTGATCCGCAAGTTCGCCGCCTATTGGGGGTCGAACAACATCGATCACCAGGCGCGTATCTGTCATTCCACCACTGTCGCGGGTGTTGCCAACACCTGGGGCTATGGCGCGATGACCAACTCCTACAACGACATCCACAATTCCAAGGCGATCTTCCTGATCGGCGGCAATCCGGCGGAGGCCCATCCGGTTTCGCTGCTGCATCTGTTAAAGGCCAAGGAAGAAAACAACGCCCCGCTGATCGTTCTCGATCCGCGCTTTACGCGGACCGCGGCGCATGCCGACGAGTATGTCCGCTTCCGGCCCGGCACCGACGTGGCGCTGATCTGGGGCGTCCTCTACCACATCTTCGAGAACGGCTGGGAGGACAAGCAGTTCATCCAGAGCCGCGTCTGGGGCATGGATCAGATCCGCGCCGAAGTGGCGAAATGGACGCCGGAGGAAGTCGAGAAGGTCACCGGCGTACCAGGTTCGCAGCTGAACCGCGTCGCCCGCACAATGGCGGAAAACCGTCCCGCCACGCTGATCTGGTGCATGGGCGGCACCCAGCACACCAACGGCAACAACAACACCCGCGCCTACTGCATCCTGCAGCTGGCCCTCGGCAACATGGGCACGGCCGGCGGCGGCACCAACATCTTCCGCGGCCATGACAATGTGCAGGGCGCGACGGATCTGGGCGTGCTGGCCGATACGCTGCCCGGCTATTACGGGCTCAGCGATGGTTCGTGGGCCCACTGGGCACGTGTCTGGGAAGAGGAGCTGGACTGGCTGAAGGGTCGGTTCGCGGTGATGCCGGGCGCGGGCGCCGACGGCAAGGACCGCATGATGATCAACGAGACCGGCATTCCCGTGTCCCGTTGGATCGACGGCGTTCTGGAAGCCAAGGAAAACCTGCAGCAGCCGGACAACACCAGGGTGATGGTGTTCTGGGGCCATGCTCCGAACTCGCAAACTCGCTTGCCGGAAATGCAGAAGGCGATGGGCATGCTCGACCTTCTGGTCGTGATCGATCCCTATCCGACCATGACGGCCGTGCTGCAGGACCGCACCGACGGCGTCTATCTGCTGCCGGCCGCCACGCAGTTCGAGACCGTCGGTTCGGTCACCGCGTCGAACCGCTCGCTGCAATGGCGCGAAAAGGTCGTCGAGCCACTGTTCGAGTGCCTGCCCGACCACACGATCATGTATAAATTCGCGGAAAAGTTCGGCTTCGCCGATCGCATGTTCCGCAACATCGAGGTCAAGGACGGGGAACCTCTCGTCGAGGACATCACCCGCGAGTTCAACCGCGGCATGTGGACCATCGGCTATACCGGCCAGTCGCCGGAGCGGATGAAGTCGCACATGGAAAACCAGCAGACCTTCGACAAGACCACTCTGCGCGCCGCTGGCGGCCCGCATGACGGCGAGTTCTACGGCATGCCCTGGCCGTGCTGGGGTACGCCGGAGATGAAGCACAGCGGCTCGGCCAATCTCTATGACACGTCGATCCCGGTGGCCCAGGGCGGCATGGGTTTCCGTGCCCGCTTTGGCGTCGAGCGCAACGGCGACAATCTGCTGGCCGAAGGCTCATGGCCGGTCGGCTCGGAGATCGAGGACGGCTATCCCGAGTTCACCATGGCGATGCTGAAAGAACTCGGCTGGGACAAGGACCTGACGCCGTACGAGCGCAAGTATATCGACTATGTCGCAGGCTTCGCCGACCAGCGTCCGACAGCGGGTCAGGAGGTCGGCGAAACGTCCGATCAAGGCGAACTTCCGTCCGACTACGAGAAGAAGGTCGGCGGCGTGAACTGGAAAACCGACCTGTCCGGCGGTATCCAGCGCGTTGCGATCGCCCACGGTTGTGCGCCTTATGGAAACGCCAAGGCGCGGGCAGTGGTGTGGACCTTCCCCGATCCCGTCCCCATCCACCGCGAACCGCTTTATACGCCGCGCCGCGATCTGGTCACCGATTATCCGACCTATGAGGACAAGACCTTCTGGCGCGTACCGACGGCCTATGCGTCGATCCAGAAGAACGACTTTTCCAAGGACTTCCCGATGATCATGACGTCGGGACGGCTGGTCGAATATGAGGGCGGCGGCGACGAAACGCGGTCTAACCCCTGGCTTGCCGAACTGCAGCAGGACATGTTCGTCGAGATCAACCCCTCGGATGCCAACAATCTCGGCCTTCGGGATCGCGACACGGTCTGGCTGCACAGTCCAGAAGGCGGCAAGATCCGCATCATGGCGATGATCACCGAGCGTGTGGGTCAGGGGGTCGTGTTCACCCCGTTCCACTTCGGCGGTTATTTCCAGGGTAACGATCTTCGCTCGAAATATCCCGAAGGGGCGGACCCTTACGTTCTTGGTGAAGCCTGTAATACCGCGCAGACCTACGGCTACGACTCGGTGACCCAGATGCAGGAAACCAAGACGACGCTGTGTCGGATCGAACGGGCGTAAAGGGAGGAATAAGACAATGGCAAGAATGAAATTCCTCTGCGACGCCGAGCGCTGCATCGAGTGCAATGCCTGCGTGACCGCGTGCAAGAACGAGAATGAAGTTCCCTGGGGCGTCAATCGCCGGCGTGTCGTCACCATCAATGACGGCAAGCCCGGCGAGCGCTCGATCTCGGTCGCCTGCATGCATTGTTCGGACGCTCCGTGCGCAGCGGTGTGCCCGGTCGACTGCTTCTACACGACGGACGACGGCGTAGTGCTGCACTCCAAGGATCTGTGCATCGGCTGCGGATACTGCTTCTACGCCTGCCCGTTCGGCGCGCCGCAATATCCACAGGCGTCGAATTTTGGTTCGCGTGGCAAGATGGACAAGTGCACCTTCTGCGCCGGCGGCCCCGAGGAAGACAATTCCGCGGTCGAGTTCCAGAAATATGGCCGTAACCGCCTCGCCGAGGGCAAGCTTCCGCTCTGCGCGGAGATGTGCTCGACCAAGGCGCTGCTTGCCGGCGACGGCGACACCGTCTCGTCGATCTACCGCGAGCGCGTCGTTGCCCGCGGTTTCGGCGCCGGGGCCTGGGGTTGGGGCACTGCCTACGGTCAGAAGACCGGCGGCTGAGCCAGCGATCGTAACCGACCGGCGGGCGGCTCCGGCTGCCCGCCTCTTTTTCCGAACAGCAAGGCGAAACCGTTGCCTTCCTGCCCGGCGCAATATGCCGGGTTCGGTGTTTTCGATCCGCTCAGGAGAAGAGCAAATGCCCAGCTTGAGGATGCTCCGCGCTCGCTTGACCCGGCTTGGGTCGATGCGTTTGCTGACGGCGATCGCACCCATCATTGCCGCGGCATTATTCATGACATTGGCGGCGACCAGTGCAGGAACCGCGCAAAGTTCGGTCAGACCGCCTGAGAGCGCGATCTCCGCGACCGGGTCGCCGACCGGCGGCGCGGTGCCCGGAGACGCCCTGGGAACGACCTCGGATGCGGAAATCTGGCGGGCTGTCCGCCAAGGCGTGTCGGGCAACGTCTCGATCCCGGACAAGAAGGCGGCCGTGCTGGTCCAGTCCGAGGGCGAATCCTGGCGCTTGCTGCGCAACGGACCGTTGTTCGACTATCTCGGCCTTGCCATGATCGGCACGCTGATCCTGCTGGCGCTGTTTTTTGCCATTCGTGGACGGATCCGCGTCGAACACGGCCTGTCCGGCGTCAAGATCAAACGCTTCTCGACCATCGAGCGCACAGGCCATTGGCTGATGGCGCTGTCGTTCATCATCCTGGCGATCAGCGGCCTCAACGTCTCGTTCGGGCGGAGCGTCATCATACCGCTGATCGGCAAGGAGGCGTTCGGGCCGATCTCCGAATTCCTGAAGCTGTCCCACAACTACGTGGCCTTTGCCTTCATGCTCGGCCTGGCGATCGCGTTCGTCACCTGGATCGCGCACAATCTGCCGAGCCGGCACGATCTGGTATGGCTTGCCCATGCCGGCGGCTTGTTCTCGGAAGGCGTCCATCCGCCAGCAAAGAAATTCAACGCGGGCCAGAAGATTATCTTTTGGCTGGTCATGCTGGGCGGGCTTTCGCTCGCCGTCTCGGGCTGGGCCTTGCTGTTTCCGTTCGAGCACAGTTTCTTCGGCGACACTTTCACCGGCCTTGCCTCGATCGGCCTCGATATCCCGGCGCTGTTGGGGCTGCCGCAGCCGCCTTATTCGCCAATTCTGGAACAACAGTTCAACACGGTCTGGCACGTCGTCATGGCCGTCTTCATGATCTGCGTGATCTTTGGTCACATCTATATCGGCAGCATCGGCATGGAGGGGGCTTTCGGTGCGGTCGGCAGTGGCAAGGTCGACCTGAACTGGGCCAGAGAACACCACTCGCTTTGGGTCGATGAGCTCCGCGAGAAGGACGCCATGCCCCCGGCCGCGGCCAATCCCGAGCCCGCGGAATAACAATCGGAAAGCAGGCGCAATGGACCGGACGCTCCGGCGGGTGACATTGGCGGCGCTCCTCACCTTCTTTGCGCCGGCGCAGTCCGCTTCGAGCGAGCAGGAATGGCCTGAACGCCTCGTCGGCCATGGCGGACCGGTCATGGGAATCGCCCTGTCCGATGATGGCTCCGAGGCGCTGACCGCATCCTTCGATTATTCGATCATTCGTTGGCGAATGCAGGGCCCGGAGGGCACGATCGTCGCGCGGCTGGTCGGACACAACGCCGCCGTCAATGACGTCGCCTTCGTCCCCGGCGCTGCAAAGGCTGTTTCTGTCTCCGATGACGGCGCGTTCGCGATCTGGGATCTGCGGGAAAACCGTCTCGAAACCCTGATCGAGGACACCAAGGACAAGGTTCAGGACGTCGCGGTCAGTCTCGACGGGCGGTTCGCGGCCGCGGCGCGATGGGACGGGACGGCGCGGATTTTCGATATCGCCGCTGGGCGGGAGATCGCCCGCATCGAAGGCCACCGCGGCAATGTGAACGCCGTTGCCTTCTCGCTGGACGGCCGGCAGCTCTTCACCGCCGGTTACGACGGCACGGTTCGCGAGTGGCCACTCGACGACGGGCTGATCACCGGGCCCTCCCGCCTGTTGTACGCCCATGGCTGGGGCGTCAACGTGCTGGCCGCCCCGCCCGGCGGTTCGCTGCTGGCCTTCGGCACGCTGAACGGCGTGACCGGCGTCATCGATCTTCCGAGCGGTGAAGTCGCCGAACTCGCATCGAACGAGCACCCGGTCCTGTCGATCGCTTCGTCGCCGCGCGCGGGGTGGTTCGCCACGGGCAGCGCCGACGGGCATGTCCGCGTCTTCGACATGGATTCGGGAAACCTCGTGGAGGAATACGGCGATATCTACGGCCCCGTGTGGGGGCTTTCGTTCACGCCCGAAGGCACCCAGCTCTATCGCAGCGGGTTGGACGATTTCGCGATCCGTTGGCAGGTCGCGCCGCGCCATCTCCTCGAGCCTATCCAGTCGGTCTATCCTCGCCGGTTTCAAACCGTTACCCGGGCTGGCCTCGGCGAAATCGAGTTCCTGCGCAAATGCTCGGTCTGCCACACGCTGACGCCAGATGACGCCAACCGCGCCGGACCGACGCTCTACGGCCTGTTCGGCCGGGTGGCTGGGACGGTGCCGGGCTACAAATATTCTCAGGCCCTGGTGGAATCGGATATTGTCTGGACTCCGGAGACGGTTTCGCAGCTATTCGACGATGGACCGGATATCGTAGCGCCGGGGACGAAAATGCCGGTCCAGCGGCTCAAGAGCGTCGAACGGCGGGACGCACTGATCACCTACTTGCTGCGAGCCACAGCGGCGGACGAAACAACGCCGCTGCCGGGCGAGCGGCAGAACAAGAACTGACGGAGTCGAACTGACGATGAGAGCCTTTCTGTTGAGCATCGTAATCCTGTTGGTCGTGGCGATCGGCGCTGGCTATCTCTTCGATTCCCAGCTTGAAACCCCGGCGAGCCAGGCCTATTCGACGGAGAACGTCCGGCTGTAATGCACATCACTCGCGGCCTCGCGGCTCTCCTTGCGCTGGCCTTCGCCGGATTTGCGGTCGCGACCGGCCAAGCAGAAGAGCTTGCCGCAGAGCATTGGCGCACGGCCATCGCAACCGTCGCGACGCAATCCGTGGTCGCCGTCCTTCCGGTGTTGCAGACGCACGAGATCAACCAGGAAGAGCCCGAGGGCACCGGGTTCGCGGTCCGCGACGGCCGCACCATCGTGACGGCGGACCACGTGCTCGGACGTGCCAATGCGGTGCGGTTACGGCTGTCCTCGGGAGCCGTCCGGGACGCGGACATCGCGCTGCGTGACGCCGATACCGATATCGCCTTGTTGCATATCAGCGATGCCCTTCCGCCCTTGGCCTTCTCCGCCGGCGCGCGGACAGGCGCCGATGCCTGCGTCCTCGGAAACGCGTTCGGCCTCGGCGTCAGCCTTGCCTGCGGCGTGGTTTCGGCGACCGACCGGCGCGGCGTCGGCTTCAATCGTATCGAGGACTTCCTCCAGACCGACGCAGCGATCAATCCGGGCATGTCCGGAGCGCCGCTGATCACGGCGGACGGGCACGTCGCCGGCATGGCCAGCGCGATTTTCACCAAGTCGTCCGACGGCAATCTCGGCGTGAATTTCGTCGCCTCCGCGCGGTTGCTCGAAGCGGTGCTGGATGACGCCGAAGATGGCCGTATCGACCGACGCGCGGCGGGCGTCATCCTGCGCCCGCTTCCCGCGCCCGGCGAGACCGGAGAACCCGGCGCCGAAGTCGTGCGCGTGGCACCGGGATCGCGGGAAGATCGGGCCGGCATCGCTGAAGGAGACCGGATCCGCGCCATCGGCGATCTGCCGGTGCGGGGCCAACCCGACTATCTCACCGCGATCGTCCTCGACGCCGGGCAGGATACGCTCACCTTTTCGATTGAACGGGCCGGCGAATTGTTGGACATCCTCGTCCACGATAAAAGCGAAAAAGGAAAAGACCGATGAGCGAAGAAGCCTTCAACATGTCGCTGAGAAAATTCCTGAAGCAGGTCGGGGTAACCTCGCAGCACGAAATCGAAGATCTGGTGCGCACGGGAAAGGCGGGCTCGGGCTCGCTGAAGGTCAAGATCGTCCTGACCGCCGAGGGCGCGCCGCTCAATCATGTGGTCGAGGGCGAAATCCAACTGCCGTGATGCCCGCAGCGCCTGAGGTCCAGCAACTGGCCGATCCGGAATTTCCGCCTGTCTTCGCCGGTCACGCGGTTGCCGCCGACGCGGACCCCTTCGCCGTCGCGGTGGAGGGTGCAGTGTCGGGTTCCTACGGAGCTGGAGATGTCGTCTGGAGCGAGGATTGCCGCCGCGCCGCGGCTGCGTTCATTCTCGAACCGGAGACGCCTCTCGTGGTTGCGGCGCAGATGGTCCCCGTCATGATGGTTGCGCTCGGTGACGCGGTGGGCGCCATCGGCCCGCCCAATCTGGCATTGACCTTCCGCTGGCCCGGCACGATTCTGGCCAATGGCGGGATCGTCGGCAAGGTCGCGTTCCGCGCTCCGGACAACGCCGTCGCTGCCGATATTCCGGACCAAATCGTTGTCGGTTTCGAGCTGGCGCTCGACACGTCGGCCAATTCGCGCGGCGAACCCGGCCTCGACCCGAATGTGACCGCGCTTTACGAGGAAGGTTGCGGCGAATTGGACCGAACCAGCATCATCGAGGCCGTGGCGCGGCACTTCCTGTCATGGATCGACGGGTGGACGCATGATGGATTTCGCGCCGCGCACCAGTCCTGGTTGTCGCGCGCCCACGATCAGGACCAGCAGATCGACGTGGCAGCCGACTGCGGTGCCCGCTCTGGCAAGATGGTCGGCATGGACGAGGATGGCGGCCTGCTTATTCAGGCGGAAGGGCAGACGGTGCTGGTCCCTCTTTGCACGGCCTTGGGAGTCGGCGCGTGATGGACGCTCAACCCGCTCATGCCCATAGCGAGCAGCGGATTATCTGGAAATCCGCCGGGCTGCATTTGACGCACCGGCTCGAAAGCGGCTGGCTGGCCGTGACCCCGGACTTCCTGCGCGCCTATTATACGCGCCCGGAAATCCATCCGATCGAAGAGAGCTGCGAGAACGAGCATCGCCTGTTCGAAAAGCTGATGGAGACCCCGACCGCGCCGATCCTCGACGCAGAGCTCGCCGCGATCGCCGATACCGACGCCGCCGACAATTATCGCCTGGTGCTTGGCTATCGCGATCACCTGCTGAAGCATGGCTCGATCGAAGCGGGTTATCTGGCGCTGTTTCAGCCGGGCGCACCGCAAGTACCGCCGGTCTTCATCGAGCAGATGGTTCATCTCGTATTGTCCGGCCTGTTGGCGGATGAGCGCGATCCCTTCGTGCTGCGCGCCGCCGAGCTGTTCTTCCGCGACCAAAAGGCGACGACGAGCGACGGCCAACTCATGCTCGCGGACGCGGAAGTGGTCGAGATGTACTCGGAATCCGGCGGTTTCGGCGGACTCGGAGCGTTGCTGGCCGAGGCCGGAACGCCGATGCGCGAGGTCTCGCTCGACGTGATGACCGAGGACAACGCGGCCGCCTATTGGGAGCGCGCCGATCAGTTCAACTTCGCGCTCGACTTCCGCTTTACCCAGCCGGGACAGGACGCGCTGGCGCGGGTCATCGAACGATGGGTCGGTCATTTCATGCAGTTGCCGGTGCGCGTACAGGCCATGCAGGCGATCAGCGACGAGCGCTGGACCTGGCATGTCGGCCTCGATACGGAATCGACGCTGATACTGAACGGGCTCTATGAGGGGGAGCCAGTCGACGAGACCCGTCTCAACCGCATCGCCGCGCTATATCGCATGGAGTTCCTGGAACCCGATCGTCTCATCGAGACGATGCGGGGCAAGCCGGCTTATCTGGGCCTCGCGGCGTCGGGCGATAATCTCATTCGACTGAAACCGCAAAACCTGTTGACGAACCTTCCCCTGACACCGGGCCTACAGTGAGCAAGGAAACGATATGACGACCTCATCGACAAAGATCGTGAACACCCCGTGGATGCGGCTCGTGGCGTTACTGCTCGCGGTCCTGCTCGCCATTGGCGCTTTTTTCCTGTGGCTGAACACCGAGGAGTGGGTGTCGACCGTTGGAGAACGGGCCGAGCGACTTCAGGAACTGACCGTTTCGGACGAGGTGGCCGCCTGCATCGACAAACGGGTCGCCGATATCGACGCGATGGTCGATCAGGGCATGATCAGCGCGGACGCCGCCGAGCAGTCACGCTCGCAGGCGCGCTCGCTCTGCTACGACCGCAACTGAGGAACTTCGGTCAGTCCTCGCTGAAGAAGTCGTCGATCGACAGTCCGCGCTTGCCGGCCTCGAGATAATCGTCGGTGGTGCGAATTCGGGACCGGTGGGCGATCGCGAAGGGATCGCCACCGTCGGCGGCCAGGGCTTCGAGCCGACAGCTTTCGCACATCTGCAACAGCGCGACACGCTCCTCGGTCTGGAACATCCAGTGCGTGCCGCCGAGTTTCTCCTTGACCTTGTCGAGCATGCCGCGTGCCGCAAATGGCGTGCCGCAACGGATGCATTCGGCCGGTTCGTCCTCGTTCAACGTCACTGGCTGCATGACGGTCGGCGCGAAATTATAGCGCGGCTCCAACGAAATCGCGGTCTCCGGGCAAGTGGCCGCGCAGATGCCGCACTGGACGCAGGCCGATTCGACGAACCGCAATTGCGGCTTGTCCGGATCGTCGCGCAGCGCGTCAGCGGGACAGGCCGAGACGCAGGCCATGCACAGCGTGCAGCGTTCCTGATCGACGTTGATCGCGCCATAGGGCGCGGATTCGGGCAGCCGGATGAGGTCGGACTCCGCATGTCCACCCTTGGCGAGGATCGCGATGGCGGCCCGCGCCACCTCGCGCTTGCCGCCCACCGGCGCAAAAGCCGTACGCGCGATTTCCGCTGCGGGCTCAAGGTCGTAGAGCGCCGATTCGACGATATCGGGATCGCTCGCGTCGAGGACCAGGACGCGGCCGTCACCGAGCGCCATTCCGCCGGTCAATGCATCGATGAGAAGGATCTCCTCATTCAGCGCGTCCAACTCGCCGGCCTTGCGCGGATCGACCAGCACCACCAGCGAGCGGAACCCGGTGGCCAGCGCCGAGGCCATCAGGTCATGTCCGACCCCGGTAGCCGAGTGCAGTTCGAGCGGAATGACGTTGGCCGGCAGGCCCCGCCCGAGCCGCGCCATGGCATTGATCAGCGGCGCGCCATGCTGGCGATCGTGAACCAAGAGGACCGGCGATTTTCCACCCGCGGCGAGATAGGTCTGCGCCAGCGTCTGGACGCGCCCGACCAGCTGGGTGCGCGCCGGATAATCGTAGGAGACGGCGCCCGTCGGGCAATGGGCGGCGCAATTGCCGCAACCGCCGCAGATATCGGCGTCGATCAGGACCTCGTCGCCCGCTGGCGTGATCGCGCTCGGCGGACAATTGTCGATGCATTTCGTGCAGCCGGTCTTTTTAGACCGTTCATGGGCGCAGATCGAGGCGTCGTAGGAGACATAGATCGGCTTTTCGAACTCGCCCTCATAGGCGCTCGCCTCGAAAACGGCGCGCATGACGGCGGCCGGATCACGCGGGTCAGCACGGAAGTAGCCGTCACGACCCGTCGGCCGCGGGAACAGGGCGGCGCCGCCGGTCATGTCGAACAGGACGCTGCAATTTGATTTGGCGCCATCGCGGGCGAGGCCGAACTGCGGCTCGCCGCGCGAAGAGGGCAGCATGGCCGCATAGCCATCGACGACGACGTCGAACGCCCCGAGCGAACCGTGCGCCATGGAGACCTTGCCGCGGAACACGGGAAAATCGAGAACGGCCGGCAGCAGAATATCGTCGGTTCCGGTCAGGAGCAGCGTGACCGAAAGGGTCCGGTTGAGCATCGCGGCGGCGTCGAAGGCCGCCTGCCCCTCGCCCATGACAAGGCACAGCCCATCGCTGGCGATGGTGCGCAGACGGGCCGGCTTGATCGGCAGGGAGGCGGCGGCGATCAGCGCGGCCATCTTCGGCGCGGTCGACGTCTTGTCCGTCGTCCAGCCGGCGGTCTCGCGAATATTGACGAAGGCCGCGACCTCGCGTCCTCCCTCTTCCGCGACTTCGGCAAAGAGCGGGCTTTCCTGTGTACACGCGACGACAATCTCGTCGCCGGACTCCAGTGCGCCTTCAAAAACGCCGATCTGGCTGCGACAAAGATTGGTATGAACGGTCAATTCCGTCTCGCCAAACGCGCGCGCAATGGCTTTCCCATCCATTTTCATGGACTTCTCGCAATTGCAGATCAGGACCCGTTGACGCTTTGCAGACATGGCTTCTCCCTTGTGAGCGAGCCTTAACACGTTATTCTATCAGCGGAAGCGGGCAAATAAGCCCGTCTCATACGAAAGGATGACCCTGTTTGGCCCGGGAGTTGACGATCATGTTGGGAGTGCTCGCCGAAAAGCGGCGATCGGTCTCGAAATGGGCGAAGGAGTACTGGATTCCGGTCGGCGTGACGCCCGCTTCCGGGAACTTTTCGGCCGGCAATGAACTTCTGCGCGACGACACCATGACCCGCTATTTCATGGGCGTCCACAATCTCACATGCCATGCCGCGGACACCGAGGCCTATGTCCATAATTTCAATAGCCAGACACCGGCCCTTTTCGTCATCCTGCGGCGCTCTGAAGACGATACCCACCCATTGCCGTGGTTTGTCCATTCGGTGACGGCCTCGCCCTATCTGGCGCAGGACTACGACGACAGCGCCGAAGACATCGTCGAGCGGGTCGCGATGCCGCCCGAAATTGCCGGGGCGATCATGGATTTCGTCGATCGCTATCACAAGGAGGAGGTGTTCAAGAAGCGGCGGCGCGACAAGCTCGATACCGACGCGCACAAATTCGGCCAGGAGCCGATCTTCCTTCATCGCGAGCGACCGGCTGGAGGCAAGTACGATGGTTGACGAGGCCGACAAGACCGAAGGCTTCTTGTCGCGCTGGTCGCGGCGCAAGCGCGAGCCCGACGAGATCGAACCGGCGGTAGAAATCGCGCCGGACGATGTCGCGCCGGTCATCGAAGCCGACACGCCCGATCCGGAAGCGGAGGAGAACCGCATTGCCGCCGAAGCGATCGACATCGATTCGCTGGTTCAGGGTGACGATTTTTCGCTCTTCCTGAAGCGCGGCGTTCCCGAGCTTTTGCGCAAGCAGGCCTTGCGGAAGCTGTGGCGAACCAATCCCGTTTTCGCCAATCTCGACGGCCTCAACGACTATGACGAAGATTTCCGCAATCCCGCCCACAATGCCTACAAGTCGCTCTGGCAGGTCGGGCGCGGCTTTCTGAGCGTCGAAGAGCAGGAGACCCAGCAGGCGACCGGCCGCATGTCGCGCGACGTCGTCGTTGACGAGCCGGCCGCGGGTGAAGCCGATCCCGTGGAGGAGATGCGCGACGCCGAAGCTCCCACGATCACTGGGGACGAAGAAGACCCGACGGCGGCGTCCACAGACGGAGAAGAAGCGCCCGTCGAGATCGCCATCGAAAGCGATGAGGCGGATGAACTCGCGTTCGCGCCTGTGCAATCTATCGAGCCGGAAGAGGCGGAACAGCCGCGACGGCGCGTGTCTATACGCAGCCGCCTGGAGGGGTAGGACTGAGGCTTCGGGGCCTCGGTCGGCCCTCCGTTCACACGTCCGGATCGGCCAGATGTGTCCGCAGCATTTCCTTGTAGATGCCCGCCATTTCCTCGACGTACACCTCGTGGTCTGCGACATCGCGGACATTGCGCCCGACATGGGCATTGTAGCGCGCCGCGGCATAGAGAAAGGCCATGTGAATGTCAGTCGCGGGGACCTTGCGATTGGCGCGGTTGGCGACATCGATGAATCGGTCGGCCAGCCTGACGAACGCCTCCGGGCTCCTGGTTTCCAGCGGTTCGCTCGCTTGCCCTTGCGTGCCATTTCCCTGCGACGGCATATCCGTGTCTCCTCCTGGCGCGTCCCGGCGGTCGGCATTATCTGCAATCACGAAGCGCGATTGGCCGCGCACCGCATTTGCCGTATGTGACGGTCCAGACTTCCATAACAGCGAGAGTTCAGTTGGCAATCAGCAAGGACAAAATTCTGGAGCAGCTCAAGCGGGTCAAGGGACCCGACCTGAGCGGTAACATCGTCGATCTCGGCCTGGTCTCGGAAATTTTCCTCGCCGACGGCAAGGCGTTCTTTTCGCTGACGGTCCCGGCCGACCGTGCCGAGGAACTGGAGCCTCTGCGCGCCGCCGCCGAAAAGGCGGCTATGAACGCCGAGGGCGTCGAGAAGGCGGTCGTCGCGCTGACCGCCGAGCGCAGCGGCTCCTCCTCCGCGTCGGCTGTGCGTCCGGCACCGAGCGCCCAGCAAGCCGCCGCCGTGCCCCCGCCAATGGCGGTCCACGCCGCTCACGCCAGACCAACCCCGCCGGCAAAGGCCGGAGTTCCCGGCATCGGCGCGATCATCGCCGTCGCCTCGGGCAAAGGTGGCGTCGGCAAGTCGACCACGTCGGTCAATCTGGCCCTCGGCCTTCAGGCGAACGGGTTGAAGGTCGGCATTCTGGATGCCGACATCTACGGTCCCTCCATGCCCCGTCTGCTGCATATTTCCGGCAGGCCGCAGACGGTGTCCGGCCGCATTCTCAAGCCGATGGAGGGCTACGGCCTGAAGGTCATGTCGATGGGTTTCCTCGTCGATGAGGAAACCCCGATGATCTGGCGCGGGCCAATGGTCATCTCCGCGCTGACCCAGATGCTGCGCGAAGTCGAATGGGGCGAACTCGACGTGCTCGTCGTCGATATGCCGCCCGGCACCGGCGATGCCCAGCTGACCATGGCCCAAAACGTGCCGCTGGCCGGCGCGGTCATCGTCTCGACGCCGCAGGATCTTGCTCTGATCGACGCGCGCAAGGGCCTCGCCATGTTCCGAAAGGTCGATGTCCCGATCCTCGGCATCGTCGAGAATATGAGCTATTTCATCTGCCCGAGTTGCGGCAGCCAGCATGACATTTTCGGCCATGGCGGAGCGCGCAAGGAAGCGACACGAATCGGTGCGCCGTTCCTCGGCGAAGTGCCCCTCGACATGGCCATCCGCGAGACGTCCGACGGCGGCACGCCGATCGTCGTTTCCGATCCGGATGGCGCGCATGCGAAAATCTATCGGGAGATCGCCGAGAAGGCATGGACCAGGGTGTTGGAGGAGCGCCAGATGAGCGGCGGGCCGTCGATCGTCTTCGAGTAAGGCCTCCGCGCGGCGCCTGAGCCGGGCCGGGCCGGAAGCGGGCAACCCCCCGTCCGACCGGTTCGGTTTCGCGCCCTACCCCGATACAGCGGCTTCTTGGCGCTTTTCGATCAGGAAAACCACGCGGTCTTTGCCCCGATTGGTGATCTCGACACTATCGCCGGTCTCGCGGATCAGATTCGGGATGTCGATCGTCGTCAGCGGATCACTGCAATGGACTTCGAGGCGATCGCCCGCGGCGAGACCGCCCAGCGCCTTGCGGGTTTTCAGGGCCGGCCAAGGGCATTTCAGACCGACGAGATCGAGTTTGGTTGTAACGGGCATGGCCGGCAAGTTGGCCGAGGCGGCCGGCGTCGTCAATCGCTTTGTCAGTAGAGGCTCGAATAGGGAATGAAGCCCACGATATCGCCCTGCTGGATCTGCGTCACGTCCTCGGCAAGCTCGATAAGCCCGTCCGTCTCGACCAGCGACGACAGCAGGCCGGCACCCTCGCGGGGAAACTTCACGGCTTCCACCGATCCATTTGCGGCAGGGCGCAGGTTGACACGCACATATTCGCGGCGGTCCTTCTTCTTCTTGTACGAGAACGCCGTCCGGACCGGCGTCGAGACGATTGGCTTGGGTCCGGCGCCGGAAAGCGCCAAAATCGCCGGTCGCGCGATATAGGCGAAGGTGACGAAGCTCGCCACCGGATTGCCCGGCAGCCCAATGAACGGCGTCCCGTCAATAACGCCCATCGCCACCGGGCGTCCCGGCTTGATCGCGACGCGCCAGAACACCAGCGACCCGGCGCTTTCCACCGCGTCTTTGACGAAATCCGCCTCCCCTGTCGAGACGCCACCGGAGGTCAGGATCAGATCGTGCGCCGATGACGCCTTGCTCAGCGTTTCCGTGATCGCTGACCGATCATCCGGCAGAATGCCGAGGTCGGTGATCGCACAGCCGAGCCGCCCGAGCATCGCCATCAGCATGAACCGGTTGGAATCGAAAAGCTGCGTCGGTCCACGCGGTGTACCGGCGGCGACGATCTCGTTGCCGGTCGAGAACACCGCGACGCGGACACGGCGGCTGACGTCTACCCGGATCTCCCCCAGCGCGGCAGCGAGGGCGATGTCCTGGGGACGCAGGCGACGGCCGGCTTTCAAGACGACCGCTCCCGCTTCGACATCCTCGCCCACCGTTCGCATATTGGCGCCGGTGGTCAGACCGGCGGGAAGGATTACCCTGCCCGTCTCGTCGAGCCGCACGTCTTCCTGCATGAAGACCGTATCGGCGCCGGCCGGCATCGGTGCGCCGGTGAAAATCCGCATGGCCTCACCGGACCCTACGGCGATGCTCGCTTCCGAACCCGCCTGAACCCGCCCGGTGACCGGAAAGCCGCGCTCTCCTGTCATCGGAAGGTCGACGCCGCGCACGGCATAGCCGTCGACCGCGGAATTGGAATAGGGCGGCAACGCCATCGACGAGATCATGTCACGGGCGAGTATCCGCCGGTCCGCTTCGCCAAGCGGAATCGATTCGGTTTCCGCAAGCGGCAGCACCCGCGATGTGATCAGTGCGACCGTCTCGGCCACCGTCATCATCGGTCTGCCGAATGCGAAGCAATCGTCCGAAAGTTGAGCCATCGTCGCAACCCATATCCATCGCCGGTCGCAGGAAATGACCGGATGTCCTGCGATGGGCACTATATGACAAGCGAGCGACACTCTACCCTTGTCCTGGAATCTTCTGCGTCGGCCCTGGCCGCCGCACACGCGACAGGATCACGATGGGAGCACCATGCAAGAACTGAAGAACCGGGCGACCGTCGGCGTCGTCATGCCGGACCCCGGCAACCCGCGCCTGACGGAGCAAGTCACGGGCATCGACCAGACCGGCGCGCCGGTGGAACTCAGCGTCCCCGTCGAGCGCGCCCTGACGCTCTATCTCAACGCCCAGGAGATCGTCACGATGATGACGATCAACGACTATCCGGATTATCTGGCGCTCGGCTATCTGTTGAACCAGAACATGCTGAAGCCCGACGATGTGGTCACCAGCGTCGAATATGACGAGGATCTCGAGGTGGTGGTCGTCAGGACCGAGCGCGGCACCAATTACGAGCAAAAGCTGAAAAAGCGGACCCTGACATCGGGATGCGCGCAGGGCACCGCATTCGGCGACCTGATGGAGGCGCTGGATGACATCGCCCTACCGATCGCGGAACTGCGCACCTCGTGGCTCTACGCGATGACGAAAACGATCAACACGACCCCCTCGCTGTATCTGGAGGCCGGGGCGATCCACGGCTGCGTCCTCTGCGTGAAGGGCGAGCCGGTCTGCTACATGGAGGATGTCGGGCGGCACAACGCGGTCGACAAGATCGCCGGCTGGATGTTCAGCCACAAGATCGATGCGGCGGACAAGATCCTCTACACCACCGGCCGGCTCACTTCGGAAATGACAATCAAGACCGTGCGGATGGGCATCCCGATCCTGGTTTCGCGCTCCGGCTTCACGGCCTGGGGCGTGGCGCTGGCGCGGCAGGTCGGCCTGACGCTGGTCGGTCGGGCGCGAGGCAAGCGTTTCGCGGCGCTGTCGGGCCAGGATAGGATCATTTTCGACCAGGACATCGCGACCGTCGAGGACGAACCCTCGCGCAGCAAGCGAAAGGGCGCCGGCTATGACGAGTGATGCGACATTGCCGATCGGCGTCATCCTCGCCGGCGGTTTGGCGCGGCGTATGGGCGGCGGCGACAAGCCGATGCGGGCGATCGGCGGACGCACCATCCTGTCGCATGTCGTCGATCGCCTCGCGCCGCAATGCGCCGAACTGATCCTCAACGCCAATGGCGACCCGGCCCGCTTTGCGGCCTTCGGCCTGCCGGTGGTCGCCGACACGCTCGACGACTTCCCCGGACCACTCGCCGGTATCCTGGCGGCGCTCGACTGGACCGCGGAGAACCGGCCCGGCGCCACATGGGTCGTGAGCGTGGCGGGCGATTGTCCGTTCCTGCCGCGCGATCTTGTGGCTCGTCTCGAGCAGGCACGGGAAGCCGAGAACGCCGATCTGGCGGTCGCCGCATCCGGCGGCTGGTCGCATCCGGTCATCGGCCTTTGGAAGGTGGCCTTGCGCGACGAATTGCGCGACGCCCTTGTCGGAGAGGACATGCGCAAGATCGACCGATGGACGGCGCGCTATCGCCTGGCGACGGTCGCCTGGCCGAACGAGCCGGTCGATCCCTTCTTCAACGCCAATACGGTCGAGGATCTTGGCGAAGCCGAGACTCTGGCGACCCGTCTCGCCGATTGACAATCAGGCGGGCCGGAACCCCGCCTGTCTCAACGCCTCGCGGCCTTCCGGAGCGTGGAGCGCCGACAGGAACGCTTGGACCGCGCTCCGCTTTTTCCGCGCCGAAACCAGCACGAAATCATAAGACTCCTCGGTGAGTGGGATGAAGCCGAGCCCCGCCGCTTGCGCCACCGGCTCGATCGTCACGCCCCAGTCGGCACGTTCTTGCGCGATCGCGGCCGCCACCGCGTTGTGCGAGCGCGGCTGGTTCCAGTAGCCGTCCGGACGATTTTGACCCAGCAGCCGGTCGATCAGAATGCGCGTACCCGCGCCCTGATTGCGGTTGACCATCAGGCATTCCGGATCGGCGAGTGCGTTGGCGACGGCCTCGTTTGCGCCAGCGCCCTCGAAACGCGGGTCGCCGAGGCGGAACGCAATCCCCTGCATGCGCCGCCAGCCAGGAACGAGTTCCAGGCCTTCGACCAGGAACGGCGTGTTGTAGCTGTCGGTTTGCGGATCGTAGAGGTGGATCGGCGCGAGGTCGCACTCGCCGCGTTTGGCCGCCGCGAGGCCGCCCAGACTGCCGACCGCGAGGGAACGGACCGTCAGCCCGTCGCGGGAGAGCGGCGCCAGGACCGGGTCGAGGCCGGTGCAGTGGCTGCCGATGATGACCAGATCGGGGATACGCACATGCGGCGTGAACAGCGTGACCTCGGCTTGCGTCCCCGCGGGCAGATGGTCCGCGAGCGCTTCGATGCGCAGAAACCCGTCCGCCTGGGAAAACGACGTGATGGCGCCGGACCCCTTGCCGGTCGGATAGGCGATCAACCCGTCATCGCCCTGAACCAACGACACCATCGCGAACTCGGTACGTCCGAGTTCGGACGCGATCCGCACGGGAACGCGCGCTGATACCCGCGTCTCGGCACGCGGCGGCAGGCCGGCCATGCGCCGCAGGATCGGCGCGACCATGTCGTGAAACGTGAACATCGCGGATGTCGGGAAGCCCGGCAGGATCACCACCGGTTTTTCGTCGCAGACCGCCAGACAAAGCGGCTTTCCGGGCTTCAGCGCGACGCCATGCGCGACGATCCCCGGCTCACCCAGCCTATCGACGATGCGATGGCTGACGTCGCCGGCGCCCTTCGAGGTGCCGCCGGACAGGATGACCATGTCGTGGGTTTCCAGCGCCGCGCGCATCGCGGCTTCCAGCTTGTCCTCGTCGTCGGGAAACGCGCCGAGGAAATCCGGCACGCCGCCATTCTCGAAAATGGCCGCGGCGACGATCGCGCCGTTGGTATCGTAGACCGAAGCCGGACCGAGCGCCTGTCCGGGCTGCACGAGTTCGTCGCCGGTCGACAGGACCGCCACCTTGACCTTCCGCAACATGTCGAGGCGTGCAATTCCACATGCGGCAAGCATGCCGATTTCGCGCGAGCCGATGCTGGTCCCGGCACGCAGCAGCAATTCGCCGCGCGCGATGTCCGAGCCCGCATAGGAAATGAACTGGCCGGCCGAGGCGGCGCGCCGGACTTCGACCGCGCCGTCTTCAAGGGGCTGCGTGTGCTCGACCATGACGATCGCGTCGGCCCCGCGCGGAACCATCCCCCCCGTCGAGATCGGCGTGGCCGTGCCGCTGGGCACCGACAATGTCGGAGCAATGCCGCAAGCGAGCGTCTCGGGATTGAGAGCCAGACGCGCCGGATTGGCTTGGCTGGAGGTCGCCAGATCACCCGACTGCACCGCGAACCCATCGACATTGGACCGATCGAACGACGGCACGTCGATGGGCGAGACGATATCGGCCGCGAGCACCCGGCCCAGCGCGTCCTCGAGCGCGCATTGCTCGCTCGCCGACGCGCGCGGGAATACAGCCGCTTCGAATCGTTGAAACGCCTCTTCGCGTGACAGGATCGAAAGGAACTGCTCCTGCTCCACGCCCCCGCTGCGGGCGGTGGTCGGGGCGTTCGACGCGATTGTGAAATTCTTCGTCATGGCTCCTCGTGGAGAGAAAATCCGGCAACCGGCGTACCGGCGGCATGGCCTTCGCTCATCGCGGGAATCAGGCACCATGCGTCCGCCGACACAAGCTGTGCCGGCGGCAGGGCGCCGACCGAAAGCGGCGTCCAGGCGCGTTCCGTCTGCTTCAGTAAAACGATCTCCGTCACTCCGATTCCCGACGATATCTTGCGCGCAAGCGGCATGGATACCGGGTCTCGCGGTCCCGATCCAGTCAACGCCCGCAGGATCGGCTCGACAAGGGCCAGCCAGACCGCCAGCGCCTGATCCGGCTGCCCCGGCAAGGCGATCACCGGAATATGCCCGACCCTGCCGAAGGCGGCAGTGCGTCCGGGTTGCAACGCGATCCCGTGGGCAAAGCGTTCGCCCGCCTGTGCGATAGCGGCCGCCGTTTGGTCGTTCCGGCCCGCGCCGGTGCCCCCGACGAGGACGATCAGGTCCGCGGTTTCTTCCAGGATGCCGTTCGCGATGGAGGCCACGTCGCGCTTGCACGAAACGCGCGCCACATCGGCGCCCGCCGATCCAGCCCTCATCTCGGCGAAATCCGCGGTGAGGCGCGCGGCATTTACGGAGTCGAGATCGATCAGCCGAAGCCGCGGGCGGCGGACGGGCAAGTGCGCAAGACCGCCCCGCCGAGCACAGAGAATGTCGAAGGCGGAAATCCTGCGGCCAGGGATCGCCGGCAACTGCCCCACCGCGATGTCTTCGCCGGCGCGGCGCACGCCTTGGCCCGGAATGGCCTCGGTGAGGACCTGGACCAACGGTCCTTGTGCCTCGACACCTTGCGCGTCGACAACGCAGTCGCATCCGTCCGGGAGGATGTCGCCGACCTCGACCCAGACCGGAGGAACCGCCGGTACGGCGGGTGCGAAAGACGACGCGCCGATCAGATCCCGCGCCGTCAATGCCCAGCCGTCGACCGCCGCTTCATCGCGCGACGGACAGGCGTGCACAGCCGGTGCAGGCTCCGCGGCGATCGCGCCGAGCGCGGCGTCAAGCCGCAGATCGACCGGCGCCACCGGCGCCAACCCGTGCAACAGCCAATCATGGACCGCATCGAAAGCGGCCAGAGTCCCGCTGGTTTCCTGGAGAGCCGTCATTTTCCCCGCGTCTCAGACATCGACCCGCCCCATATAACAGCGATCGTCTGCGGGGATATCCCAATGGCCGCGATTTCCGGGAAGCGCGGACGAAGGACGTGGGCGGTCGGTTCGAGACCAGGCGCCGCCGACGTCTGGCCTGAAGCTCGGGCGTCAGACCATCATTTGCGCATCGCCGTCGATGCTCAGGGCCTGTCCGGAAATGCTCGAACCTTGCGGAGATGCCAGGAAAACCGCCATCGCCGCGAGGTGCTGCGGCGGAATGAGCTTTCTGAGCGACGTCACCGCAAGAGCCGCCGCCTCGACCTCCTCGTAACTCTTGCCGAGCGCGGCCGCCTTGTTGGCGAACACCGAATGGATTCGCGGTCCATCGACCGAACCGGGCAGGATCGCGTTGACGCGAATGCCGAACTCGCCAAGTTCGATGGCCAGCGATTTGGTGAAGCCGACGACGGCCCATTTCGACGCGGCGTAGGGAGTGCGCATGGAAAACCCCAGCCGCCCCGCCAGCGACGCCAGGTTGACGATACTGGCGTTCGAACTCCGCTTGAGTAGAGGCACGGCCAGCCGAGTGCAGTTGAACTGGCCGGTGATGTTGACGTTGAGGGTCTGGTCCCATTCTGCGGGATCGATGTCCTCGACCCGCCCCGTCGGCCCGGCGATGCCGGCATTGTTGACCAGAACGTCGAGCCCGCCGAGTGTCTTCTCTACCTCCGCGAACAGCCGCGCGACGTCGCCACGATCCGAGACATCGGCCCGGCTGGCGGTGACGCCATCAAGGTCGGCTCCGGCGCCCTCCCCGTCGCTGATGTCGCAGTAATGCACCCGCGCGCCGCCGGCCTGGAAGGCCCGCACCATCTCCAGCCCGATGCCCGACGCGCCCGCCGTCACCAAAACCCGCAAACCGGCTATGTCCGATACCATCGTCACTCTCGTTCTCAGATTGAAGCGGACGGCAGATTGCCGTTCGCCAGGATGAAATCCGCCGCGTCCCGGATATCCGCCGCCACGGCGGCGCGAGCCTCATCGGCCTGCCTTGCCTTCAGCGCCGCGATGAGCCGGGCATGGTGCTTGTGGGCCTCGACCTCTTTCAGCCGGCGTCCGCTGGCGCGCAGATCGAGGTTGATGACCGGTCCGACCTGGAGCCACAACCCGTCGATGATCTGCTGCAATTGCGGCATGCCCGCCGCCGCATAGACGGCGAAATGCAGTTCCTTGTTGGCCTTCAGTGCGATCGCCCCGTCGGGGTCGCGGTGCCGGCTCTCGGCGGCGAAGCGTTCGTGATGGGCGCAAGCGGCGGCGATCTGCGCGGCGTCGGCCCGTTCCGCCGCGAACTGAGCGGCAAGGCCTTCCACTTCCATGCGGATGATCGTCAATTCGCCGAACCGCTCGCGGGTCATGATCGGCACCCGAATCGCCCGGTTCGGCAGGATTTCCAGCGCCCCCTCCGCCGACAGCCGACCGACCGCCTCGCGCACCGGCATCGCACTGGTGCCGACAGCCTCGGCCAGACCGCGCAGCGTAAACTTGTCTCCGGGCGCCACCTGCCCCGCCAGGATCAGCTCCCGCAGGTCCCGATAGACGTGCTCCCCGAGCGTCACCCGCGACACCCGCAAAACCTTGCCGACGATACCCGCCTCGACCACGCTCATGAAATAAATTCCTCTTATCCCGACCTTATGGCTGGACTCAGACACGAAAGCACGTTTTCTTAGATGTGTCATGTGTGATCACAGATGACAATGTGAATATGAAGGGGCAGGAGGCCGTCGCCGCGGGCCCCGCGGATCATGGGCGGAGGAATGCCCTTCAGACGGGTCCATTGGGAGGAACAACAATGTCCAATTCGCATATCCGGCCTGACCGCAGACAGGTCATCAAGGGCATCGGCACGGCGGCGCTCGTCGCCGGCATCGGAACGCCGTTCATCGCCCGGGCACAGAGCGAGGTGGTCAAGATCGGCCATCTGACGCCGCTGACCGGCTTTCTCGGCCCCCTCGGCGAATACGCTCAACTCGGCGTCCAGCTGGCGGTCGAGGAACTCAACGCCGCTGGCGGCATCGACGGCCGCCAGATCGAGCTCCTGATGGAGGACAGCGTCAATCCGGCCACGGCATCGACCAAGGCCGAGCGCTATATCACCCGCGACAACGTCGCCTGCATCATCGGCGAAATCAGCTCGGCGTCCGGCCTGGCGATCGCGCAGGTCGTCGAACGGAACAAGAAGCTGTTCTTCAACACCGGCTGCAACTCCGATGCCCTGCGCGGTAGCGACTGCAGCCGCTACATGTTCCACGTCGAGGCGTCGAACTCGCAATATGTGAAGGGGGTCGGCTCCGCCTTCCTGCGCGACGGCCTCATCGACGGCAAGAAGATCTACTTCCTCACCGCCGACTACGCCTACGGCCAGGATCTGTCCCGCGTCGGCAAGAACTTCATCGAGGCCAACAACGGCACGGTCGCATGGGAGGATCTGGTTCCGACCGACGCCACCGATTTCAGCGCCTACATCCTGAAGATCCGGCAGGCGCAACCCGACCTCATCATCTCCAACCTCGCCGGCAACCAGATCACCAATTTCGTCAAGCAGTATACCGAGTACGGCCTCGACTTTCCCTATGGCGGCTTCGGCTTCGACACCGCCGTCGCCTGGGGCGCCGGCAAGGGCAACTTCGGTGGCGAATGGCCGGTGGTCTGGCATCACAAGCTGGAAAACACGGGCGCGCAGGCGTTCGTCCAGGCCTTCACCGCGAAGTGGGGCAAACCGCCAGACAACCAGGCCTGGGGCGATTATCTCGCCACCAAGCTCGTCGCGCAGGCGATGACCGAAACCAAATCGACCGAGACCGACGCCGTTCTGGAGTATTTCGAGGGCGAGCCGAAACTCGACATCCTGAAGGCGCGCGAGGGATATTTCCGCAAGCGTGACCACCAGCTCATCCAGGAAATGTACACGATGACGGCCAAGCCGATCGATCAACTGGAAGACGAGTGGGATCTGATGCTGCTCGGCGCGGCCGTGCCGGGCGAAGGCGAGGATCTGGAGGCGATCGCGCCGACCGAGGCCGAGAACGCCTGTAGCTTCGACGCCGCATAGGTTCGTCGTATCGGGTTCGTCGGCGCGGCGCCGCTCGTCGCGCCGACGGGTTTTGAAGTCTTCCGATCATCGCTGAGGGTCGTACCTTGCCCCTGGAAGCCATCTTTGTCCTCGAACAGGTCGTCAACGGCCTTTTCGTCGGCGTCAATTATTTGCTGATCGCACTCGGCCTGTCGCTGATCTTTTCGCTCGGCGGCATCGTCAATCTGGCGCATGGCGGTTTCTACGCGATCGGCGCCTATCTGGTCGTCCTGCTGTTCGACACACTCGGTTATTCCGCCTTCGTGGCCGCGCCACTCTTGGTGGCCGTTATCGGCGTGGGGGTCGAACGGGTGTTCCTGCGGCCTTTCTACAAGGCCGATCCGGCGTTGAGCCTGCTTCTGACCTTCGGGCTTGCCATGGTCATCGAACAGTCACTACGCATGATCTTCGGCGCGAGCCCCCGTCCCTTTTCGATCCCGCAGTTTCTCAGCGGCCAGATCTTTATCGGCGACTTCATCTATTCGCGCTATCGCTTCGCCATCCTGATCGTCGCCACCGCCGCCGTAGCAGGCCTCTGGCTGCTCCTGCAGCGAACGCCGTTCGGCCGGATCGTGCGGGCCGGCATCCAGGCGCCCGACATGGTCGGCGCGCTCGGCATTTCCCTGAAGCCGTATCTGACCGCCGTCGCCGCCCTTGGCCTCGGCCTCGCCGGACTGGCCGGAACGATGATGGCCCCGATCACCGGCATTCATCCGGCCATGGGAGCCGAGATTCTCATCCCCGCTTTCGTGGTCGTGGTGATCGGCGGGCTGGGGTCGTTCTGGGGGGTGATCGTCGCCGCCCTCCTCGTCGGAGTGGTCCGGGGGCTGACCATCTATTTCTATCCGCCGGCTGCCGAAGCCTCGATGTACATTTTGATGCTGCTCGTGCTGCTCGTCAGGCCTCGCGGCCTGTTCGGCGAGCGGATCGCCAGGTTCGAGTAGGGCGCTCCCATGCTGTCACGGTCTCTCAACATCGTCATCGCATTGACGGCGCTTGTCGTCCTGCCATTCTTCATGGAAGCGATCGGCCTGACGGTCGATTCCGCCATCGACGTCATCGTCCTTGCCACTGCCGCGCTCGCCCTGAATCTTCTGTTCGGCTACACCGGGCTGATCTCCTTCGGCAACGGGCTGTGGTTCGGCATCGGCGTCTACGCCGCCGCGCTGGCCCATCTGAACTGGTTTCCCGACCAGATGCTGCTGCCCGCGCTGATCTCGATCGCCACCGTTGCGGTCATGGCCACCGTCCTTGGCTTCCTGATCTTACGGCGCAAGGGCGTCTATTTTTCGCTTCTGACCCTGGCTCTCACGGCCCTCGGCTACGCCATCGCATTTCGCTGGACAGAGGTGACCGGCGGTGAAAACGGCCTCGGCGGCATCACCCGCCCGACGCCGTTCGGCCTTTCGACGGTGAACAGCGGCTCCTATTACGTGCTCGCCGCCATCGTGGTCTTCGCCGTATTCTTCGGGCTGCAGCGCTTCGTCCGCTCGCCGATCGGCACTGTGCTCGTCGCAATCCGGGAAAACGAGGAGCGGGCGCGCTTCCTCGGCTACGCGACACCGTCCTACAAGCTGATCTGTTTCGTCGTCTCGGCGACGGTTACCGCCCTTGCCGGCGTCCTGTTCCTTTTCCATCATCGCTTCGCCTCGGCCGATCCCGTCTCGCCGGCCTTTTCCGGCGAACTCCTTGCGATGGTGCTGATCGGCGGTTCGCGCAGCTTCCTCGGCCCCGCCCTCGGCGCGCTGTTCTACGTCCTGTTCCGCGAGTTCCTGTCGCAATGGACCGGCGACTGGCTGTTCTATTTCGGCCTACTGTTCGTCGGTTTCATCATGTTCTCGCCCTCCGGTCTCGTGGGCGTGGCCGGGCGCATCATCGGCCCGTTCCTGCCGAAGCGCACGGGCGCCGCCGCAATGGCCAACCGCAGCATCGCCGAGGGCGAACCGCTCCCCGCCTTTCTGCGCCGCAAGGATGCCGACCGCGAGCCGCTGCTTCGCGTTGACGGGTTGGCCAAGAATTTCGGCTCCGTCCAGGCGGTACGCGACGCGAGCTTTACGGTTCGCAATCGAACCCTGCATGCTCTCATCGGTCCCAACGGCGCCGGCAAGACCAGTGCGTTCAACCTCATCTCCGGCATGTTCGCGCCCAGCCGGGGCAAGGTAACGCTTGGCGATGCGAGCATCGAGGGTCTGCCCCCAGAAACGGTCTGCCGCCGGGGTTTGGCCCGCTCGTTCCAGATCACCAATCTCTTCCCGACCCTCAGCGTCGAGGAGAACCTGCGACTGGGCGTCCAGGCGACCCATGCCAGCCGGTTCAATCCATGGATCGGCGCGAAAGGAATCGCGGCGATCAATCAGGAAACCGCCGAGATCATTCGCTTCCTCGGCGTCCGTGGCATGGAGAGCGCCGAAGCGGGGGCGCTGTCCTATGGCGGACAGCGGGTGCTCGACATGGGGCTCGCCATCACCTCGAAGCCGCGTATGCTACTGCTGGATGAGCCGCTGGCCGGCCTGGCCGCGGCGGAGCGCGAACGGATCGGTCGCCTGATCCGCCAGATCGCCGACGACATCCCGGTGCTCCTGGTCGAACATGACATCGACCGCGTCTTCGACCTGGCGGATGCGGTTACCGTGATGAATGGCGGCGAGGTCCTCGTCGACGGAAGCGCGGAAGAGGTTCGCACCGACAAGCGCGTGCAGGACATCTATATCGGCTCGGGCGTCGCCGCGCTTGCCGCGCGCGAACTCGTCTCGGCGGCCCGGCCGGAACTGCTGCTCGGCCTCAAGGGGATCGACACCTTCTACGGCAAGAGCCAGATCCTTTCCGACGTCTCGCTGGACGTCCATCACGGCGAGATCGTCGCCCTGCTCGGCCGTAATGGAGCGGGCAAGACCACCTTGCTGAAGACGTTGATCGGCATCGCGCCGCCGGCGACCGGCGCGGCGACGCTGGCTGGCGAAAACATCGCAGGCCTTGCCTCCGCTGAAATCGCGCGCCGGGGTGTCGGATACGTCCCGCAGGGCCGGGGGCTGTTTTCCGGCATGTCGGTGCGCCAGAACCTCGAATTGGGGCGCCTGCGGCGGCTGACCGGCAATGGCCGCCACTGGACCGAGGAACGGGTGCTCGAATTCTTTCCGCGGCTTCGCGAACGGCTCGACATCGATGCCGACCGCCTGTCGGGCGGCGAGCAGCAGATGGTCGCGGTGGCGCGCGCACTCGTCGGCGACACCCGGCTGTTGCTGCTGGACGAACCGTTCGAGGGATTGTCCCCGGCGATCACCGAAGAGCTGTTCGACGCCTTCGACAAGCTGCGCAGCGAGGTTTCGATCCTGATCGTCGATCATCATCTCGATCTCGTGCTCAATCTGGCCGACAGGGTGACGGTGCTCGAACGCGGTCGCGTCGTGCATGAAGGACCAGCCCGGCCGCTGGCGCGCGATCTCGATCTGCGCCGGGAGGTCCTTTGGCTCTGAACGGCAAGGAGAATCCATGACCAAGATCGCCATCGTCGGTTGCGGCCTGATCGGCCGCGCCTGGGCCATCACCTTCGCCCGCGCCGGGCACGACGTCGCGCTGTTCGACCGCCAGGACGGCGCTCCCGAAAGCGCGCGGGCCTATATCGCCGAGGTCCTGCCATCATTGGCCGAATTCGACCTCTTGAATGAAGCGACGCCCGAAGCCGTGCTCAGCCGTATCGCTCTGGCGCCCTCCCTGCCCAAAGCGCTCGACGGCGCGGTGCATGTGCAGGAGAACACGCCGGAAGATGTGGCGATCAAACGCGCCGTCTTCAGCGAACTGGAAGAACATGCCGACGCCGACGCGGTGCTCGCCTCCTCGACCTCGGCGATCCTGCCGTCCTTGTTCAGCGAGCATCTTCGCACCCGCGAGCGTTGCCTCGTCGCCCATCCGATCAACCCACCCTACCTCGTGCCGGCCGTGGAAGTCGTGCCGTCGCCCTGGACCAGCGCGGACGCGCGCGATCGGACCGCGACCTTGATGCGCGAGGCCGGCCAGTCGCCGATCGTGATGAAGCGCGAGATCGACGGCTTCGTCATGAACCGCATGCAGGGGGCGCTGCTCGAAGAAGCGTTTCGTCTTGTGCATGACGGCTTTGCCGATCCCGAGGACGTCGACATCGGCATTCGGGAAGGCTTGGCGCTACGCTGGAGTTTCATGGGGCCGTTCGAGACGATCGACCTCAACGCTCCCGGCGGCGTCCGCGACTATGTGACGCGCTACCAAGGCATCTACGAAACCATCGCGCCATCGCAGCGCCGGCGCGTCGATTGGGCCGGCCCGGTTATCGAGACGGTCGAAAAGGACCGCCGCGAGCGCTTGCCTGAAGACGAGTTAGGCGCCCGGCAGCAATGGCGTGACCGGCGCCTGATGGCCCTTGCCGCGCACAAGCGACAATCCGACCGCGACATCAAATCCTGAAGGAGACGGCTATGGCCCAACGCAAAGTCATCATCACCTGCGCCGTCACCGGCGCAATCCACACGCCGACCATGTCGCCGCATCTGCCGATCACGCCGGATGAGATCGTCACCGATGCCGTAGCCGCCGCCGAAGCCGGCGCGGCGATCCTGCATCTCCACGCCCGCGATCCTGAGACCGGCAAGCCGGATCAGACGGTCGAGGCTTTCGCGCGCTTCCTGCCGCGCATCAAGCAACAGACCGGGGCGGTCATCAACATCACCTCCGGCGGCAGCCCCTACATGAAGGTCGAAGAACGCATCCTGCCGGCGGCGCGGTTCAAGCCGGAGGTCGCATCCCTCAACATGGGGTCGATGAATTTCGGCCTGTTTCACCTGCTCGATAAATACAAGGAATTCCAGCACCCGTGGGAGAAGGAACACCTCGCCAACACGCGCGATCTCGTCTTCCGCAACACCTTCAAGGACATCGAGTACATCCTGGAGACCTGCTACGATAACGGCACGCGCTTCGAGTTCGAGTGCTACGACATCGGGCATCTCTACAATCTGAAGCATTTCTTCGACCGGGGTCTGGTGAAGCCGCCGCTGTTCGTGCAGTCCGTCTTCGGCCTGCTCGGCGGGATCGGGCCGCACCCGGAAGACGTCATGCACATGAAGCGGACGGCCGACCGGCTGTTCGGGGATCAGTATCGCTGGTCGGTACTCGGCGCCGGCCGTCACCAACTGGCCATCGCCGCACAGGCCGCGGCGATGGGTGGAAATATCCGCGTCGGACTGGAGGACTCGCTATGGGCCGGTGCCGGCAAGCTGGCGACCTCGAATGCCGATCAGGTTCGCCTGGCCCGCTCCATCATCGAGGGCCTGGGGCTGGACGTGGCCTCGCCCGACGAAGCCCGCGAAATCCTGCAGCTCAAGGGCGGCGACAAGGTCGACATCTGATCCCCGCACCCGCCCGGGACGGCCTGGCGTTCAGACCTTTGGGCGTTTAGGACGGCGCGGCTTGCCCTGGGGTTTATCCGAGGTTGGCACGCCGTCCTGGCGCTTGCCTTGATAGGGTTTCTTGCCGCGCGGCTTGCCCGACGGCCCCCTGCCCGCGCGCGCTCCCCCATCGCCGGGTGAATCGGTCATCGAGATCGTGATGTCGTCGCCGTCGCTAACCTCGGCCGCGGCGGCGAATTTCTTGGCGACACTCTCGCTGATCTCGACCTTGGTCTCGCGGTCGAATATCTTGATTGCACCGATCTCCTCGCGGGTGATCTTGCCGCGCCGGCATAAGAGCGGCAGAATCCATTTTGGATCGGCATTGTTGCGCCGGCCGACATCCATGTGGAACCACACCGTGGGGCCGCCGCGCACGTGCTCCTTGCCGCGCCCCGGCGTTCGGTCACGACCGGCCGCGTAGTCCTTGCCGGCCTTCGGATCGGGGCCGAAGCCGGGATCGAAGACGTCCTCCGGCGACGGCAGGCGCGAACGATAGAGCCGCGCCAATGCCGCAGCGATCTCTTCGGGCGATCGTGTCGCCAGCAAATTGCGGGCGGCGGCCAGATCGTCCTCGCTGGCTTCCTGGGTCAGGATCGGATCGGACAACAGCCGCTGTTCGTCCAGCCGGCGAATGTCGTCGGCGGAGGGGGCCCCGCCCCATGTCGCCTGGATCCGGGCCTCGGCCAGAAGCCGCTCGGCTTTGCGGCGTCGCGAAATCGGCACCAGCAGCACCGACACGCCCTTGCGGCCGGCGCGGCCGGTTCGGCCGCTGCGGTGTTGCAGGGTTTCGGCGTCGCTCGGCAGATCCGCGTGGACGACGAGGCCGAGGCTCGGCAGATCGATGCCCCGCGCCGCGACGTCGGTGGCCACGCAAACCCGCGCCCGCCCGTCACGCAACGCCTGCATGGCCTGATTGCGCTCGCTCTGGCCAAGTTCGCCGGACAGCGTCACGGCCGAGAAGCCGCGCTCCAAAAGTCCCGAAGAGAGATGGCGCACCGCCTCACGCGTGTTGCAGAAGACGATCGCGCTCGGCGCATCTGCCAGACGCAGCACATTGACGATCGCGTGCTCCATCTCGTTCGGCGCGATGCGGATGGCGCGATACTCGATATCCACATGGCCGGCGGCACCGCGCGTCGCCTCGATGCGCAGCGCGTCGCGCTGATAGCGCTTGGCCATGGTGGTGATCGTCTTCGGCAGGGTCGCCGAGAACAGCAAGGTGCGGCGCTCGCGCGGCGTCGCCTCGAGCAGGAATTCCAGATCCTCGCGGAAGCCGAGATTGAGCATCTCGTCCGCCTCGTCCAGGACAAGGGCCTTGAGCCCGCCGATCCGCAGCGCGCCGCGCTCCAGATGATCGCGCAGGCGGCCGGGCGTTCCCACCACGATGTGGACACCATGGGCCAGCTTCCGTTTTTCGGCACGCGGGTCCATGCCGCCTACACAGGTCACGATCTGCGCGCCGGTTTGCGCATAGAGCCAAGTCAGCTCCGTCGTGACCTGCATCGCCAGTTCGCGCGTCGGAGCGACGATCAGCGCCAGCGGCTCGCCGGCCGGCCCCAGCCGCTCCGCGTCGCCGAGCAACGTGGAGGCGATCGCCAGGCCGTAGGCGATGGTCTTGCCCGATCCGGTCTGCGCCGAGACGAGGAGATCGCGCTCTGCCGCCTCCGTCTCCAGAACCGCATCCTGGACGGGCGTCGGGTCTTCGTAGCCGCGTTCCGCGAGAGCGCGGGCCAGCGGGGGGCTCGTTGGGCGAAACGCCATGGGGCAGTCCTTGCATAGTGTCGGTCGCGGCATCGCATGGAGCATGCGACGTGCGCCCCGGCGCGTTTGCGCGCTTTGCTATGGCACAGGCCGTTACCAGGCTCAATCGACGCGGCACTCGCTCTTCCGCACAATCAGGCAGGAAGCGGCCGACTCTCGGACGATGCGATCAGCTCAGATAGCGTTTGACATCCTCAGCCAGCGACATTGGATCGAACGGCTTGGCGATCAGGCCGGCCGCCCCGAGCGAGAGAAAGCGCTCGACCTCGTAGCTCTGGGTTCTGGCGGTGATGAACACGACCGGGCACGAGGCCGTCCTGTCGTCGCTCCGGAGGGCCTTGAGGGTTTCGGGACCGTCCATTCCAGGCATCATCACGTCGAGAAGGATGAGGTCGGGCTGCCACGCCGGCGCCGCCATGAGCGCATCGGCCCCGGAGGAACAGGTTCTCACCTCGAATGTCGGATCCAGCTCCAGCGACATTTCCGCGACTTCCCGGATATCCGCCTCGTCATCGACATAAAGGATACGGTATTTCGACATAGGCTTACGCGGCCCCCTGCTTGATGAGATCATTTTGCTTCGACCGCTTGAAGGTCAGGGATTTGATCAATCTGGCCATCGATACCTCCGACGTCTTCGTTTTTGTCATCGCGGCATGCACTCGCGACGCCAGATCGTCGTCGATCTCGTAGGCCGAGAAGATGACGATCGCCGTATCGGCGGGAATGTCGCTCAGCAGGCTTGCCCCCGTGCCGTCAGGAAGGGAAAGATCGAGAATGATGAGATCGAAGTGCTCGGCAGCGAGTTTCTGTCGCGCTTCCGCAACCGTCCGGGCGCCGGTGATATCGACCCCGTCGCCGAGGCTGGCGGAAATCACCTGCAGAACTCCCTCGTCGTCTTCCACATGCAGGATTTTCGCGCCGGCTCTCAAATCGTCCGTCGCGATATCTCGGATGACGGACGTAAGGCGATTGGAATCGATCGGCTTCGCAAGCCAGTCCACGATGCCGACTGCCTGGCCGTTCAGTGTTTTCCGTGTCTCGTCGGCGATGGCTGAAACGACGATCACCGGCAGATCGGCGCAGCGATGCATCGATCGCAGTTCATTGTAGAGCGTAATTCCGGACCCTCCGCCAAGCTTGATGTCGAGGGTCATCGCCATGTAGTGGTTCATCGTCAGATAGGCCCGCGCTGTTGCCACATCGGGCGCGATATCCGTCGCGATTCCCAGTTCGTCGATCATATGCGCGATCACCGCCGCGACATCGGCGTCGTCTTCGCAGATGAGGATGCGCTTTCCCCCGGTGACCCGGTTGAAAACCTGGACAACTTCCTCGCCGCTGTTTTTCGCGCCCCGCGCCTCTGGCAGATCCACATGGAAAATGGTGCCGACACCAACCTCGCTGTCGAATGAAAGCTGACCCCCGAGCCGTTCAACGATCGCCTTGGCGATGCTGAGCCCCAGACCTGTGCCGCCCTTGGCTCGGGTGTCGGAGGCGTCGGCCTGCTCGAACTTGCCGAAAATCCGCTCTCGGAATGCTTCGGGAATTCCGGCTCCCTCGTCCTTGACCGAGATACGAAGAAAATCCGTCGAACGGGTTAGGCGCACCTCGATCTGGCCGTTCTGCGGCGAAAACTTGATGGCGTTGGAAAGTAGATTGGCAATCAATTGATGGAACCGGTCCGGATCGACGACGGCCACGGCTCCAGGTGCCTCGTCCCTGATCTCGATGGAAACGCCGCGATCGCTGAGATAGTCCCGGCTCGCTTCCACCGCCTCCTCGGTCAGCGAACGAAGCTGCAGCGGGCGGGGGGCGAACGGCATGTTCCCGGTTTCGATCTTCTCGATGTCGAGAATGTCGTTGATCAACCGGACGAGGCGTTCGCTGTTCGAATGGGCAATCGCGATGAGCTTTGTGGCCTTGGACGACATTTCGCCGGCCGCCCCGGCCGCGACAAGGCCGAGCGAACCGCGAATCGAGGTTAGGGGTGTGCGTAATTCGTGACTGACGGTGGAAATGAAATCGTTGCGAAGCTGTTCGTTGCGCTTTTCCTCGGAAATGTCGAACAGCGTTCCATCCCAAACCAACGTTCCGGTCTGGTCCCGACGCGGTTCGGCCGAGGCCCGCATCCAGAGCGTCCGGCCATCTGGCCGGATGAATTCGGTCTCGATCGTCCAGGGAGAACCGCTTTCCGCCGATTGCGCGAGCAACAGGGAGAGCCGCTGCATGGTCTTCGGGGGCACCATCCCGGTCAGCATCTCTGGCTTGGCGAGCGCCTCCTCCGCCGAAATGCCGATCACGCGCTTCGCGCCGCCCGACAGGTATCTCAGTCGCGGCGTGTTGCTCGACGTGAGCGCCATTTGAAAAAGGACACCGGGCGCGTTGTTAGCCACCGCCTTCATCTGAGCCTGGCTATCGAGCAGCGCCGCCAGAGCCCAACGGCGTTGCTGTTCCCTCAGAAAGAGGATGCCGAAGACGATCACGCCTAAAAGATTGGTCGGCACGACGTAGGAGAGGATTTTGACGGCAATTTTCGGGTCGCTGATGGGCAGGAGAAACGTAACGCTAAACACCGGCACCGCAGCTGCCACGGTCGCAATGGCAAGAATAATCGTGAAATCGAGACGACCCTTTTTTTTGAAGTGAATCCAGAGCCAGCCGAGAGTTGCGAATACGGCGACCAGCGTGATGCTGGCCACCCCGGTTAAAGCCCCTGCTCCGCCTTCCGATACACGGAAGATCGACAGCGTGAGCACGGTGAAAACGACGCTGATCGGCCCGCCGATGATCGCGGACAATGCGATCACGACATTCCGGGCATCGATGAAAATGCCGGGCGCGGGACTGACCGGCGATAACATGCTGATGAGGCCGGTCAGGCTGAAAACGATGCCCAAGAGCATGCTCTTAAGCCAGAACATTCGGTCGAGCCGATCGCCGATGAAGTTGACGCACAAAACCGCAAGCGTGATGACTGAGGCGCTTTCGATCAGGTTCACGACTGGCATTGTAACGGTCTCACGTAGTTGATGGTCGAAGGAGGCATAAACGCCGTCGGTCTTGCTGAACGATCGGTCATTTAGACCGCATCGCCGAAAGGTTGTGCCACCCGGCATTCAGGCGTGGCATTGGGATAAGCGATAAGCGATGACTGGCTCTGCTTGATCGCGCGGTGCCATTTCTACCACGAGCCAATTCACCGACGATCGTGCAGCCCCATCGTCCATGCGGTCTTGCAGAGCGGTCGCTCATCTCTGTCAGCGACTGCGGAACCGGGTGGCGCGGTGGGCAAATTCCATTGCTGTCGATCACGCTCTGGCGCCGCCGTAATGCACGACTTCCGGATCTTTCCCACCTTCCGCGATCATCAGAATCGTGTCCACGATCTGATCGTCCGGCGTTCTGGATTTCACCAGGCTCCGCCGGATGCGCGGATCCTTCTTGGAAAGATCGCTGGCCGACAAGACGATAACCGGCACGCCGGTGTCGGCCAGGCGCTCGTGATCGAGCAACCCGAGGCCATCCCCGTCCGGCAGCTCCAGGTCGATGATCACGAGATCGAATTCCTGGTCGTCGAGCCGCTGCCTCGCGCTAGCACAAGTTGACGCGTTTATCAGCATCACGCGATCCTTCAGCGAGGCGGCCAGTACCTCGCTGAAGTCCTTGTTGTCTTCGATATGAAGCGCTTTCGGCAGGTTCCGAGTGGCGTCGGTCAACGCGCTGTTCTCGATAGCCAAGACATCCGCATGCGACCTCATATCGAGAGCGTAAAGCTCGATCCAGAAGGTGGAACCCTCGCCGGCTTGACTGTCGAACCCGATGGTTCCCCCCATTTTTTCGATGAGCTGTTTGGAGATGTGCAAGCCCAGGCCCGTCCCCCCCTTCTCGCGCGTCGCCGAGCCATCGGCCTGTGAGAATCGACTGAAAATCCGCGACCGGAACTCCGGCAAGATCCCGGTACCATGGTCGACGACCGAGACGCGCACGGTCTCGCCGAGGACCTCGATGCGCACATCGACCTTGCCGGAGCGCGGTGAGAATTTGGCGGCGTTCGACAGGAGATTGGACAGGACTTGCTGGAGCCGCGCCTGATCGACATCGACAAAAAACTCGGCTTTCGGCCGCTCGAACTCCAGGGAAACGTCGAACTGTTCGGCGTAGGCCTCGTTCGCCTCGACCGCCTGAGCGACCAGGGATCCAAGCTCCTCGGCCTTCCTTTCGATATGCATGCTTCCGTCCGCGATCTTTTCGAGATCGAGGATGTCGTTGATGAGAAAGATCAGCCGCTCACAGTTTTTATGCGCGATCGTCAAGAGTCGCAGCACGTTGGTGGGAAGATCTTTTGACATCGCGCCGACGACGAGGCCGAGAGAACCGCGGATCGAGGTCAGGGGCGTTCGCAACTCGTGACTGACCGTGGCGATGAACTCGGTCTTCACCCGATCCATCTCCTTGCGATCGCTGATGTCCTGGATCTGGGAAATGAAATATTCCGGTTTGCCCTCGGCGTCCTTCGGCAGGGAGACGCTCAACTGCCCCCAAACCGAATGGCCATCCTTGTGGATATACCGTTTCTCGAGCTGATAGGTCTGGATGTCCCCGCTCAGAAGCTGATCGACGAGCACGAGGTCGGTTTCCAGATCGTCGGGATGGGTGATGGACTGGAAATCCAGTTGTCGGAGTTGATCTTCGCTGTAGCCGAGCAGCTTGCAGAGTGCCTCGTTGACCCTGAACCACCGTCCATCGAGGTCGACCAAGGCCATGCCGACGGGCGCATGCTCGATGGCCGAGCGTAGTTTTTCCTCGCTTGCACGCATGGCGGCTTCGGCGGACTTCAATTCCGTGATTTCGGTCTGGGTGCCGATCATACGCAAGGCGGTTCCATCGGGTGCGCGTTCGATAACGATCGCATCGGACCGCAACCAGATCCACTGTCCGTCCTTTCGGCGAATCCGGTACTCGGACTGGGAGCGCGGCGCCCAGCCCTCCATGCAGGCGTCGTCGGCGGCCTTCACCGTAGCGATATCGTCGGGATGGATGCGGGACAGCCATTCCCGCTGAGCATCGATTTCTTCTTGGCGATCGAAGCCAAGCATCGACTTCCAAGTATCGGAGACGAATGACGTCCCGCGCGTCAGGTCGATATCGAAAACGCCGATACTGGCGCCTTCGAGCGCAAAGTTCCAGCGTTTCTCGGCTTCTTCGAGCGCCAGGGTGACGCGTCGCTGCACGGTGACGTCGCGGATGATGGCGGTGTATCGCAATTCGCCGGCTTCGGTGAACCAGTCATTGAGTTGCACATCGAGAAACAGTTCGGCGCCATCCTTCCGCCTGGCTTCCACCAGATTGGGGAGACGGTCGGTTTCCGGCTCCTGCTCGCCACGCTTGTGGAACTGGGCAAGGCTGCTCGCGTCGAAGCCATCGAGCAAGCGCGCGATCGGACCCCCGACGACTTCGTCGGCGGGAAAGCCAAAAATCAGCTCGGTGGCGCGATTGGCCGAGCGCACCTCGCCATTTCGGTCGAGCAGGATGATCGCGACGACGGCGGTGTCGACGATGGAACGGTTCTCATGTTCGCGGGCAGCGATCTCCCGCGTCTTCAAGGCGACAGTCCGCCGGATGGACGCTTCGCGACGGACGTAGGAAATCTGCAACGCGCCGAACAGCGCCGACAGAGCGATGCCGCCGAGAAGGACCAGCAACGGTTCCCCGCGGGTCACGCTCGCCTCGAACGCCGGCGTGCTTTCCCAGACCACGGTCCAGCGTTGCTCCATGGCCGAAATCACCTTCGTGATCTTGTAGGCCGCCGGCGCCGCGGTGCTGTCGCCGGCTTTGCTGGAGAAGATAAGCTGATCGCCGTCCGCGACCTCGCCGTCATAGACCGTCAGGTGAAGGTTGGTTCCCTGGCTCGACGTCAATTCGCCGAGAAACCGATTGCTGATGAAGGGAGCGTATATCCAGCCTCGAAAAGCTTGCCTGCGGGCTGCCACTGAATCGAGGCGCGCGCCATTGCGATAAAGTGGTCGCAGCAGCAAAAATCCGGCGCTTCTGGTCGAATCCTGAACCAGGAAAATCCGTTTGGTGATCGTCGCCTTCCCGGTATCGCGGGCGGCGGCCGCACCGTTTCGGCGATTGTCCTCGAAGGCGATGTTCAGACCAAGCGCCTTTCTATTCGGCGCAAGCGGCTCGATGAAGGTGATCGCGAAAACGTCGGGTGACGGCGTATCCGGATGGACAGCGAATTCGGGCACGCCCTGGAGCTGCATGCGTGCTTCGAAGGAAGCGACGTCGCCCAGGCCGATCGGCTCGATATAGCCGATCCCGTTGATGCCCGGCAGAGTCCTTTCTATATCGAGTTCGTCGACATAGGTCCGCCATTCGTCGAGAGAGACGGCTTCGGATGCTGCGAACAGGCCGGCGCCGCCGTCCAGACTGCGTTTGTAGGATTCCAGCCGATCCCGCAAAGCGTGGGCGCTGTCCTCCGCCAGCGTTTCAAATGCCGCGTGATTGCGTTCGAAGGTGATCTCGCTCGTCAACTTCCACGCGTAAAAGGTCACGCCCAACGGTACGATCAGGCTCAGCATTGCAACCATCGTAAAGCCGGCGACCGGACCACCCGACCACCGCACACTCCACGGACGCCACGGATTGAGAAGCCCGATCGGCACGAAAATCAGAACGCCGAGGATGTCTCCCAACCACCATGTCAGCCAATTGCCGAACAGCGCATCCGCTGAGAGGACGCCACTGACATAAAGCGTCGCGACGCCGACGCTGGCGGCGACAAGACAAGCGAGCGGACCGCCGATCGCGCCGAAAAGCATGAGGTCTTTAAGACCTGACAATTGCACCGGAATGCCGAAAAGCCGACGCACCAAAGTTGCCGCCAGCAATGCCTGCAATGTCGATCCGACCGCGACGAACCCGGCGACTGTCATCGCCAGAAGGTCAGGGCTGCTTTGATGGATCCCGCCACTCACGACGGCGTTCAATACGAGGGATCCGAGGAAGACGCCTGGCCAAAGCGCTCGTCCATAGAGCAACAGCCCCACCGTCGCGATTCCGGATGCCGGCCAGATGATTGTTGCGTATCCGGGTGGAACGGCAAGTTGGAGACCAAGCGCCCCGCCGAGAACATACAGCAGCGCCATGAGCGCCACGCCGCCCAATTTTCGCCTGCTCAAGATCGACATGTCAGGTAGCGCGCGCATAAGCGGGTACTCGATTGCAATGGGCGCCGACCCTAGCCCTACAATACTTAAAGACTTCTCATCATAACGCGCCGGCCTTAATCATACCGCTTTGATCGTGAATGTCCGTATGCTTACGTTACGAATAACCCCCAACTTCACCTTGAATATTACGTGAGCCGTCGCGAATTCGCGGGGGTTGGCTTGAATTGCTGTCATGCGCACAGCCAGGCCAAACCCTGACCTGCCGGAGGGCCGCTCCCCGCCTTCTCCGCGCGGCGGCCGGACCGTTGATCTGAAGGGAGCCGCGCCCCTCTGCATTCACCTCGCCGCCGAGCGAAGTTTTGCACGTCAGCAAGTTTTGCAACCGGTTGCAAAACTATCTCGCTTGTGTTTGTCTTGGATCAGCGACCCGAACCGGTTGGCCGTTTCCGTTCGCGAAAAACAGGGAGGACGATCACAGTGAAAAAACTCATCTCGAAATTCCTTGGCGCGACCTTCGCCGCTTCGCTGGCGGCGACCGCCATGGTCGGAGCCGCGCAGGCGGAAGGCGAGCGTTTTGTGCTGGTCAGCCACGCGCCGGACAGCGACAGCTGGTGGAACACCATCAAGAACGCCCTCGCCTTGGCCGGCGAGCAAATGGGCGTCGAAGTTGAGTACCGCAATCCAACGACGGGCGACATCGCCGACATGGCCCGGATCATTGAACAGGCCACGGCCACGAATCCCGACGGTATCATTACCACGCTGGCCGACGCCGACGTCCTGAAGGGGCCGATCGAGGATGCCGTCGCCAAGGGTATTCCGGTCATCATCATCAACTCCGGCACACCGGAGCAGGCAGCGGAACTCGGCGCGCTGATGTATGTCGGCCAGCCCGAATACGATGCCGGCCTCGCCGCAGGTCAGCGGGCCAAGCGGGACGGCGTGGCATCGTTCCTTTGCGTGAATCATGTGGTGTCGAACCCGGTCGTGGGCGAACGCTGTCGCGGCTTCGCCGACGGCCTCGGGGTTGATCTCGGCGATTCGATGATCGATTCCGGCCAGGACCCCGCCGAGATCAAGAACAAGGTCATGGCCTACCTGTCGGCCAATCCGGACACGGACGCGATCCTGACCTTGGGGCCGACGTCCGCCGACCCGACGATCGAGGCGGTCAAGGAAAACGGCATGGCCGGCCAGATCTACTTCGGGACGTTCGATCTCGGCACCGAGATCGTGAAGGCGATCAAGGACGGCACGATCCAGTGGGGCATCGATCAGCAGCCCTTCCTGCAGGCTTATCTGCCCGTGGTCGTGCTCACCAACTACAAGCGCTACGGCGTTCTGCCGGGCAACAACATCAATTCCGGCCCGGGCTTCGTCACCAAGGACGCCTTGGAGATGGTCGAGAAATACGCTGGCGAATACCGCTAGAGCTTAGGCCGGCGCAGCCCTCGGGCTGCCTCGCGATACACCTGGTCGCGGCGCCGAAATCGGCGCCGCGATCTCACCAGATCGAAGGAACAATGGGACGCACGCCATCCGTGCTCCATCGGTTCGGCCGCTGACGCGGTTGGGAGGAGAGACATGGCCGATCAACCGTCGCCTCAAGTGCAAGCCACCCCGGATGTGGACGAGCGGATCCGCAAACGCTCGCGCCTTCGAACGGCCCTCATGCGGCCGGAACTCGGCGCGATCTGCGGCACCATCCTAGTTTTCTTCTTCTTCATCGGCGTCGCCGGTGATAGCGGCATGTTCGCCCCCGAGGGGATCGTCAACTGGGGCGTCGTCTCCGCCCAGTTCGCCATCATCGCTGTCGGCGCCTGCCTCTTGATGATCGCCGGCGAATTCGATCTCTCGGTCGGCTCGATGATCGGCTTTTCCGGCATCGTCATCGCGCTAGTCTCGGTGACGGGGGGCTATCCGCTGTGGCTCGGCATCCTGGTGGCCTTTGCCTGCGCGATCAGTATCGGCGCACTGAACGGCTATCTGGTCGTCAAGACCGGCCTGCCCTCGTTCATCGTCACTCTCGCCTCACTCTACATCCTGCGCGGCCTGACCATCTTCGCGGCCATCGTCACCACTCGCAAGACCATCATCGGCGGCATCAGGGACGTCACCGAGGGGGACCCGTTGGCGTGGCTGTTCGGCGGAACGCTATTCAAGGGCCTGTTCGTCTGGTTGGCCGATATCGGAATCGTCGGCAAGTTCGTCGCCGGCAGCCGGGCCGGCCAACCCATCGTCGACGGCGTCCCGATTTTGATCGTCTGGGCGCTCGGCCTGATCCTCTTCGGCCATATCCTGCTCACCCGCACCAAATTCGGCAACTGGATCTTCGCCTCCGGCGGCGATGCCCAGGCGGCACGCTATGTCGGCGTACCGGTGAACCGGGTGAAGATCCTGATGTTCATGTTCTCGGCCTTCTGCGCCACCGTCTTCGCCACCTTGCAGGTGATCGAGTTCGGATCGGCCGCCGCCGACCGCGGCCTGTTGAAGGAGTTCGAGGCGATCATCTCCGTGGTCATCGGCGGCGCGCTTCTGACCGGCGGCTACGGCTCGGTGGTCGGCGCGGCGCTCGGCGCACTGATCTTCGGCGTGGTGCAGCAGGGCCTGTTCTTCGCGGGCGTCGAGAGTTCGCTGTTCCGGGTCTTCCTCGGCGGAATCCTGCTGATCGCCGTGATCCTCAACACCTACATCCGCCGCATGATCACGGGGGAGCGCTGACCATGACCACACCATTGATCGAACTCGTCGATATCGAAAAGCACTTCGGCCCGGTCATCGCGCTGGCCGGCGTGTCGCTGTCGATCATGCCGGGCGAATGCCATTGCCTTTTGGGCGACAACGGCGCCGGCAAGTCGACCTTCATCAAGACGATGTCGGGCGTCCACAAACCCTCGGCCGGCAAGATCATCGTCGGGGGTAAGGAAGTTCATTTCGTCAGCCCGCGCGACGCCATGGCCGCCGGCATCGCCACCGTCTATCAGGATCTGGCGATGATTCCGCTGATGTCGGTCACCCGCAATTTCTGGATGGGTCAGGAGCCCGAAAAGCGCGTCGGGCCGTTCAAATTCTTCGACTTCGACAAGGCCAATGCCATCACCATGCAGGAGATGGCGAAAATGGGCATCCGGCTGCGCGAGCCGACCCAGGCCGTCGGAACGCTCTCGGGCGGCGAACGCCAGACGGTGGCGATCGCCCGCGCGGTCTATTTCGGCGCTGAAGTCTTGATCCTCGACGAGCCGACCTCGGCGCTCGGCGTGCGCCAGACCTCCAACGTTCTGGCGACGGTCGACCGGGTCCGCAAGTCGGGGATCGGCGTCGTTTTCATTACCCACAATGTCCGCCACGCCATGGCCGTCGGCGATCGCTTCACGGTGCTCAATCGCGGCAAGACGCTCGGCACCGCCAAGCGCGGCGAGATCAAGGCCGAAGAGCTGCAGGACATGATGGCGGGCGGCGAGGAACTGGCCGAACTGGAAGGCACGCTGGGCGGCACGGTATAAGACCGTGTGCCCCGACCCCGCGTCGACGGCCCAGACGATGGTAGCTCGCGCCAGCCTGCCCCAATATAAGGGCCGTCCATCGACATTTGCGGGAGTCGGGGCGGCGACGTCGAGCCGGTCCCCGGCCGGCCGGCCAATCCCGCCTGCGACAATGGAAACAACCGCTGAATGGCAGTAACCCTCAAGGAAGTGGCGGAACGCGCCGGGGTCTCACGCTCGGCCGTGTCGCGCGCCTTCACGGAAGGTGCCTCCGTGTCCGTCAAGACCCGCCGCAAGGTCGCCAAGGCGGCGGCGGAACTGGGCTACAGCCCGAATTTATTCGCCAGCAGCCTGACGACGCGGCGCACCAAGCTGATCGGGTTGGTCTCCAACAACTTCCACAACCCGATTTTTCTGCAGGTCTTCGATCTCTTCACCCGCGGGCTTCAGGATCGAGGCCTGCGGCCGTTGCTGGTCAATCTGACGGACGAGACGGACCCGGAGAATTCCGTCCGGATGCTGCGGCAATATTCGGTCGACGGCGTGGTCGTCGCCTCGTCCACATTACCGCCCCGCTTCGCCCACGCCTTTCGCGAAGCCGGCGTGCCGGTGGTTCATTCCTTCGGGCGCTATTCGAGTGCGCCCGAAGTGCATGTCGTCGGTATCGACAACCGCTACTGCGGCAAGATGGCGGCCGACCTTCTGGTCGCCCGGGGATACCGTCGGATCGGCTTCATGGGCGGGCCGGCGACCGCGACGTCCACCCAAGATCGCCTCGCCGGCTTCATCGCGGCGATGCAGGCCCATCCGCACGTTGCCGTCAGCCACAGCTACGCTGCCGCCTATTCCTTCGATGCCGGGCGGCAGGAGATGGCACGGCTGATCCGTGAAGAACCGGCGGAGGCCTATTTCTGCGGTGACGACGTCCTGTCGATCGGGGCGTTGAGCGCGATCCAGTCCGCCGGCCTGTCCGTGCCCGACGACATCGGCATCATCGGCCTCAACGACATGGAAATGGCGCGGTGGGAGAACATCAATCTCACCACCATCCACCAGCCGATCCGCCAGATCATCACCTCGTCGATCGAATTGATCGTGGCGATGCTCGAGGAGCCGGACCGCTATCCCGAGTCACGGCTGTTTCCCTGCCGGATCGTCGAGCGGGGAACGCTCAGACCGCCTGCGGCAGAGGCACACGAAACATAGGCGGCCGCGCGTCGACCCAGGCGCCCTGCCGGCCGGAAGAGGCGACCGCGCCATGCACGGCGGCCATGGAACGCAGCCCGTCCTCGGCACGCGGGTAGAGACCAGCGGCCGGATCGGGCGACCGGACTTCCTTCTCGGCGCGGATGATTTCCGCCAGATCGGCATAGATGTTGGCGAAGGCCAGCGGCATTCCCTCGGCATGGCCGATCGTCACCCGCGACGCGCGATCGGCTTCCGGCGACAATCCGGCCTCGCCGCGTTCGATCGTCTGCACCCGGCCGCCGAGCGGCGTCCAATAGAGCTGGTTGGGTTGCTCCTGCGCCCAGCGAAGGCCGCCACTCTCGCCGAACACCTGCAGTGTCAGGCCGTGCTGGCGGCCGATGGCGACCGACGATGTCCACAACCGGCCGACCGCGCCGCCATCCATGCGGAAATTGACCATGGCGTCGTCCTCGAGCGTCCGGCTATCGATACAAGAGGCGAAATCCGCCGACAGCGTCTCGACCTCCTGGCCGGTGACGAAGCTTGCCATGTGCAGCGCATGGATGCCGCAATCGGCGAACTGCGCCGACACACCGGCCTGCGCCGGATCGTAACGCCAGCGCACGCGTGGATTGTCGGCATCGGCCGCGTTGGCATGATGGCCGTGCGCGAATTCGGCGACGACGAGGCGCACCCGGCCGAGATCGCCGCGCGCCACCATCGCCCGCATGTGCCGGACCAGCGAATAGCCGGTGTAGCCGTAATTGACCGCGCAGATCCGTCCCGTCGCGCGGGCGGTCCGAACGATCTCCTCCCCCTCCTCGACCGTCATCGTCATCGGCTTTTCGCACAGGACGTGGAAACCCGCTTCGAGGAAGGCCTTGGTGATCTCGTAATGGGTGGCGTTGGGCGTCGCGACGGTGACGAGATCGACGCGGTCGTCGCGGCCGCGCTCACCTTCGAGCATCTCCCGCCAATCGCCATAGGCGCGATCGGGCGCGATACCGAGCGATTGCGCATAGGCTCGCCCGGCATCCGGCACATGGTCGAGCGCGCCGGCGGTAAAGGCGAAGGCGCCGTCGAGCCCTGCCCCCAGCCGGTGTGCCGGCCCGATCTGACTGCCCGCGCCGCCGCCGACCATGCCCCAGTTCAGCTTGCTCATGGCGTGTTCCTCAATTGAAGCCGATCGATTCCAGATAGGCGCGGTTGGCCGCCGCATCGTCGACGGGCGAGGTGTCGCCCGCCGGGTCGCAGTCCTGCTCGACCGTGCACCAGCCTTCGAAGCCGGCGTCCAGCAGCACCTGGCGTACTGCGGGAAAGTCCACGTCGCCCTCGCCGAGATTGCAGAAGATGCCCTGCCCGCAGGCGTCGTAGAAGCCGGTGCGATTGGCGATCGCGTCGGCCTTCACCTTTGGGTCGATATCCTTGAAATGCATGTAGGAGATACGGCCGATATGCCGCCGCATGAAGGCCACCGGGTCGAAGCCGGCATAGGAATGATGGCCGGTGTCGAAGCAGATCTTCAGGATGCCCTCGTCCACCTCGCCCAACAGACGCTCCAGCTCCGGCTCGAAATCGATGAAGCCGGCCGCATGGGCGTGCATCCCGACGGTCAGGCCATATTCTTCAGCACCCATCCTGGCGATGGTGCGGATTCGCTCGGCGAAGGCCTTCCACTCGGCGGCGTCCATCTGCTCGGCCTCGCTCGCGCGGCCGGCGGTCGGCGCCCGGCGCGGCGAAATCGAATCGATCAGCACCAGATGGCGCGCGCCATGGGCGCTCAATGCCTTGCAGGTTCGCACGGCGCCATCGCGTACATCGTCCCACTGGTCCGGATCGTGAAACGCCCGGAACACGACGCCGCCGATCAGTTCCAGATCGTGCCGCGCGAGCCCCTCGGACAGTAAGGCCGGGTCCTCGGGCATGAAGCCCACCGGGCCGAGCTCGATGCCCTTGTAGCCGGCCTCGGCGCATTGGCTGAGCACCGTCTCCCAGGCCGGATTGCGCGGATCGTTGGCGAATTCTACCCCCCAGGAACAGGGGGCGTTGCCGATACGGATGGTCATGGTCGGATAAGCCTTTGCCAAACTCAGAAACTGTCGAGCGACTGCCAGAACTTCGCCTGGCTCGACGCCATCGCTGCCGCAACGACGCGGTTGACGTCCATGCCATCCCGAAAGGTCGGAAAGACCGGTTCGCCCGTCGCGATCGCGGTGAGAAAATCCTTGGCCTCGATGATGATCTGATCCTGATAACCGGTACCGTGCCCCGGCCCCTGGCAGAACCCCGCATAGTCGGGATGCTCGGGACCGGTCAGGATCTTCGTGAACCCGCGCCGCTCTTCCGGGCCGTCCATCCGATAGAGCCAGAGCGCGTTCTGGTCCTCCTGATCGAAACGGATCGCGCCCTTGGTGCCGGTAATCTCGTAGGCGTAGCCCATCTTGCGGCCGGTCGCGACGCGGCTGAAGAACAGATGCCCCATGGCGCCGTTCGCGAACCGGCACATGATCTGCGCCTGATCGTCATTGGTCACCGCCTCGTCGCCGTCAGTCCCCGGACGGCTAGCGTGGACCGTCTCGACCTCGGCGATCAACTCACGGATCGGACCGGCCAGCGCCAGCGCGCCATTGATCATGTGCGGCGCCAGATCGCCCATCGTGCCGTTGCCGGCGCCGCGCGTGCGCCACGTCGCCGGCGCCTTGGGGTCGGCGTAGAAATCCTCGGTGTGCTCGCCCCGGAACCAGGTGATGTCGCCGATCTCGCCGGCGTCGATCAACTGGCGGGCGAATTGCGAGGCCGGCGTGCGGATATAGTTGAAGCCAACCATATTCGCCGCCCCGGATGCCTCCGCCGCCGCGACCATGGCCCGGCTATCCTCCAGCGATGCGCCGAGCGGCTTTTCGCAGAACACCGGCTTGCCCAAGGCGAACGCCGCTTCCGCTATCGCCCGGTGGGTCTCCTGCGGCGAGGCGATAACCACCGCCTCGACCGCCGGGTCCGCTACCAACTCGCGCCAATCCGACGTGCAGCGCGCGAATCCGAAGGCCGCGCGATAACGCTCCGCCGATCCGGGGCTCATGGCGCAGACCATTTCCAGCCGCGGGCGCAGCGCCGTCTGGAAAACCGCGCCGACGGCCTGCATGGCGACCGCATGCGCCTTGCCCATATAGCCGCCGCCGACGATACCGATGCCAATTGGGGTCACGGGCGATCCTGCCTCAAAAAGAGGTTTGCAACCGGTTGCAAAACACGTAACCTCAATAGCGGTCGGCCGGTCGTTCGACAATCGGCTTCTGAAGAAAATTTCACGCCGACCCACCAACGGAGGAAAGCATGAGCGCAGGAAGCGAAACGGTCCGTCTGACGACAGCGCAGGCCGTCATCCGCTATCTGGCCAGCCAGTACATCGATATCGACGGCAGCGAGAAACGTCTGTGCGGCGGCGGCTTCGCCATCTTCGGCCATGGCAACGTGACCTGCCTCGGCGAGGCGCTGTACGACCATCGCGACGAATTGCCGCTCTATCGCGGCCAGAACGAGCAGAGCATGGGCTTTGCCGCAGCCGCCTATGCCAAGCAGCAATTGCGCCGGCGCTTCATGTTCTGCACCGCCTCGGCCGGTCCGGGAACCAGCAATCTGTTGACCTCCGCCGCGCTCGCCCACGCCAACCGCCTGCCAGTTTTGATGCTGTGCGGCGATACTTTCATCACCCGCCTGCCCGATCCGGTGCTGCAGCAGCTGGAGCATTTCGGCAATCCGTCGCTGGGGCTCAACGATGCGTTCAAGGCGGCCTGCCGCTATTGGGACCGCATCACCCATCCGGCGCAGATCATCCAGTCGCTACCCGCCGCCATCGCCACCATGCTCGATCCGGCCGATTGCGGCCCGGCCTTCTTCGCCCTGCCGCAGGACGTCCAGGGCTGGACTTACGACTATCCCATCGAATTCTTCGACAAGATCGTGCATCGCATCCGGCGCGTGGCGCCCGACGTGCATGAGGTCGCCGATGCCGCGGCGCTGCTCAAATCGGCGAAACGGCCGATGATCATCGCCGGCGGCGGCGTGCAATACTCCCGCGCCGTCGCGGAACTGACCGCCTTCGCCGAGACGCACGCCATCCCCGTGGTCGAGACCATCGCAGGACGCGCCAACATGCTGGCGACGCAGCCGCTCAATATCGGCCCGATCGGGGTGACCGGCTCCAGTTCCGCCAACGCGATCGCCGAGAAGGCCGACGTGATCGTCGCCGTCGGCACGCGGCTGCAGGATTTCACCACTGGCTCCTGGACGGCCTTCGACAAGAGCGCCCGGCTCATCTCCATCAACGCCGCGCGTCATGACGCCGGCAAACACCGCTCGCTGCCGGTGGTGGGCGACGCCAAGCTCGCCCTGACCGCTCTGGGCGATGCGCTCGCGGAGTATCAAGCGCCAGACGCATGGACCGACACGGCCAAGGCCGAGCGCACGGCCTGGGATGCCTATGTCGCCGACAATGTGCGGCCCGGCAACCGGCCGAATTCCTATGCGCAAGCGATCGGCGTCGTGAACGATCTCTGCGACAAGCGCGACCGGATCGTCACCGCGGCCGGCGGCCTGCCTGCGGAGATAACGGCGAACTGGCGCACCCTCGACATCGGGACAGTGGATGTCGAATTCGGCTTTTCCTGCATGGGCTACGAGATCGCCGGCGGCTGGGGCGCGCGCATCGCCCAGTCGGAGACCGAGCCGGAGGCCGACACCATCGTCTTCGTCGGCGACGGGGCGTATCTCCTGATGAACTCCGACATCTATTCGTCGGTGCTGACGGCCAAGAAGCTGATCATCCTGGTGCTGGACAATGGCGGCTTCGCGGTGATCGACAAGCTGCAGAACAACACCGGCAACACGTCGTTTAACAACCTCATCGCCGACTGCAACATCGCGGTGGAACCTTTCGCGGTGGATTTCGAGGCACACGCCCGCGCCATGGGCGCCGAGGCCGAGACCGTCGCCAATCCGGCCGAACTCGCGGAGGCGTTTAAGCGCGCCAAGGCGGCCGAGCGGACCTTTGTCATCGTCATGCGGGTCGATCCCCATGATGGCTGGACCGCCGAGGGCCATGCCTGGTGGGAGGTCGGCACCCCCCATGCCACCGACAACGAGCGGGTCCGCGCCGCCCATGTCGAGCAGGAAGCCGGCCGCTCGCGGCAGCGTAAGGGGGTGTGAGATGAAGCAGTTGCTCGGGCTGAACTATCCCTATCCCGAAGTACTGGACGCCGCGCGGGCCGGCAACACCGAGGGGCGCGCATGACATCGCTTGCCGGCATCGCCCGGAACGACTTCGTCATCGTCGGGCGGGCGGGCATGGATTTCTATCCCGACCCGCCCGGCACGAAGACCGAGGAGGCGGAAAAATTCGTCGCCTATCTCGGCGGCTCCTCGGCCAATATCGGTGTCGCGATCACCCGTCACGGCGGCAAGGCGGCGCTGGTGACCTCGGTGTCCGACGACGCGATCGGGCGGTTCTGCCTCAACGAACTGGCGAAATACGGCGTCGATTCCCGCCACGTCCGCTCGGTTGGCGGTGAGGCGCGCAACTCGCTGGCGGTCGTCGAAAGCCGTGTCGAGGACCATCAGTCGGTGATCTACCGCAACGGCGCGGCGGATTTTCAGATGACGACGGGGGACGTCGCGGCGGTGGACTACGAAGCCTATGGCGCGCTGATCACGACGGGCACGGTCTTCGCCGCCGAGCCGTCGCGCGGCGCGGCGTTCCACGCTTTCGACCTGGCCCGAAAGGCCGGACTGCCGTTGATCTTCGACATCGACTACCGCCCCTATTCCTGGCCCTCGCCCGAAGTCGCTTCGGACGTCTATTCGCGCGCCGGCCGGTTCTGCGACATCGTCATCGGCAATGACGACGAGTTCGGCTTCATGGCCGGCGGCAAGGACAAGGGCCTCGCCAAGGCGCGGGAACTGGCGAGCAGTACCGCCAGCATCGTCGTCTACAAGATGGGCGAGCACGGCGCGATCACCATCACGCCGAACGAGGAATTCCGCACCGGAATCTACCCCGTCACGGCGCTGAAGCCGACCGGCGCGGGCGACGCCTTCATGGGCGGCTTTGTCGCCTCACTCGCCCAGGGCCATGAGTTGCGCGACTGCGTCCTGCGCGGCTCCGCCTCCGCCGCGATCGTCGTGTCGCGGGTCGGCTGCGCCCCCGCCATGCCCACCACAGCCGAATTGGAGGCGTTTCTCGCCGACCACCCCGGCCCGACCGATTCCTGAAAGGAAAGCCGATGCATATCGCGCCCTATGACAACCGCAACAAGCCGATCGTCGATGTCGACGACGCGCTGGTTCCGCTGAACTATTTCAACATCGTCAAGCTGACCAAGGGCCAGGCCTTCGAGTATCGCGTGCCCGGCTATGAGACCTGCATCGTGCCCGCCACCGGCACCGTCGACGTGACGGTCGAGGGCGAATCCTTCGCCACGCTCGGGACACGCGGCGTCGACGTCTGGGACGGCGAGCCGGAGGGCGTCTACGTGCCGACCGGCGCGACCGCCCAGATGGTCTGCGTGTCGGACGCGGCGGAAGTGTTCGTCGCCGGGGCGAAATACGACAAGGTGCTGTCGCCCTTCGCGGTGCGCGCCAACGGGCTGGACAAGGTGCAATACGGTTCCGACGACACCAAGACCCATCGCAAGATCAAGCACATCCTCGGCCAAAAGCAGCACGACAAGGTCGGCCGGTTGCTGGTCTCGGAGCTCTACACCGTCGGCAAGGGCGGCTGGTCCGGCTTTCCCAGCCACAAGCACGACACCGACCGTCTGCCCGACGAGACCCGGCACGACGAGACCTACAATTTCCGCTTCCGCCCCAATCACGGCACCGGCGTACAGATGCTCCAGCGCGAGGACGGCAAGCCGGGCGACGCCTACCACATCGTCGACGGCTCGACGATCTGCCTCGACAAGGGCTACCATCCCTGCGCGGTGCTGCCGGGCTACGAGATGTATTATTTCACCATCCTCGGCGGCCTCAGCCAGCGCAGCCTGGTGCAGTATTTCCAGCCGAGCCACGCCGACCAGCTCGAAACCATTCCCGGCATCAAGGACATGATCGCGAAGTTCAAATGACGCTGGCAACGCTTTCCGAGGTTCTGCAACCGGCGCTCAAGGGCGGCTACGCGGTTGGCGGCCTCGTCGTCCTCGGCTGGGAGGACGCCCGCGCCTATGTCGCGGCGGCCGAGGCCGAGAACGCCCCCGTCATTCTCCAGGCCGGCCCCGGCTGCCGGGCGCACACCCCGCTTCGCGTTCTCGGCGCGATGTTCCGGACGCTGGCCGAAGGCGCCAGCGTTCCGGTCGTGGCCCATCTCGACCACGGCTATACGGAAGACGAGTGCCGCGAGGCGATCGACTGCGGCTTCAGCTCGGTCATGTTTGACGGCTCGCGCAAGCCGCTCGACGAGAACATCGCCGAGACCGCCCGCATCGCCGAGATCGCCCACGCCGCCGGCGTCTCGATCGAGGGGGAGATCGGCTTCGTCGGCTATTCCAAAGGTGAGGCGTCGGCCGGAACCACGCCCGAAGAGGCCGCCCGCTTCGCCGCCGAGAGCGGCGTCGACGCGATGGCGGTTTCCATCGGCAACGTGCATCTGCAACAGGAAAAGGCCGCCGAGATCGACCTGGACGCGCTGCGCGCCATCGAGGCCGTCACGAACCTGCCGCTGGTCATCCACGGCGGCTCGGGCGTTCCGGTCGCCACGCGCAGCCGGCTGGCGCGCGAATCGAAGATCTGCAAGTTCAATATCGGCACGGAACTGCGCATGGCCTTCGGTCAAGCGCTACGCGAGGCCGTCGACCGCGACCCCAAACGCTTCGACCGTCTGGCGATCCTGAAAGACACCGAAGCGCCGGTCCGCGACGCCGCCCGCGCCGTCATCCGGTCGCTTCGTGGCCCGTCGCCGAAATAGACACCCGCGACGTACGGGTTCCTATCGCCGCCGGTTTGTGTAACGTCCGGTCGGCTTTGCCGGGGGGCGGAGCCGAGTCGCGTTGCAGGGGGAGAGGCAGCCATGACCGCAAGCGAGGAGACTGCGCCGGAGGCTGCCAAAAAGCCCGCGCCGACCTTTGCGAACCGACTGCGGGACTATGCGCCGGGGGTGCTGGTCGCGGCGACGGTCGCCGTCGCGGCGAAATTCCTGTCCGAGCATTACGGCGCGCCGGCCATGCTGATGGCGCTGCTCCTGGGCATCGCCCTGAACTTCCTCACCGAGGAAGGCAAATGCGCGGCCGGTATCAACTTCACCGCCAAGACGATCCTGCGCGTCGGCGTCGCGCTCTTGGGCGTGCGCATCTCCGTCGCTTTGTTGATCGGCCTCGGCCCCGGCCTGATCGCGCTGCTGGTCGCCGGCGTCGTCGCCACCATCCTGTTCGGCTTCGCCGCGGCGAAGCTGCTCGGCCGCGGCTGGCGGTTGGCGCTCCTGACCGGCGGCTCGGTGGCGATCTGCGGCGCCTCGGCGGCCATGGCGATCGCCGCCGTCCTGCCGAAGAACCAGTACTCCGAGCGCAACCTGATCTTCACCGTGCTCAGCGTCACCGTGCTCAGCACCGTGGCGATGATCGTCTATCCGCTGCTGATCCCGATCTTCGGGCTGAAGGACCAGGCCATCGGGGTGTTTCTCGGCGGCACCATCCACGACGTCGCCCAGGTCGTCGGCGCCGGCTTTTCGGTTTCCGACGCGGCCGGCGAGACCGCCACTTTGGTCAAGCTGATCCGCGTCACCATGCTGGCGCCGGTGGTGCTGGTGTTCACGCTGGTGTTCCGCGCCACCCACAAGAGCGAGGCCGAGGCCGGCAAGCGGCCGCCGCTGATTCCCGGTTTCGTGCTGGGCTTTCTGGCGCTGGCCGCGCTCAACTCCTTCGGCCTGATCCCGAAGCAGGCCGCCGACATCACCGCCGACGTCTCCGGCTGGGCGCTCTTGTTCGGCATCGCCGCCGTCGGCATGAAGACCGCGCTGAAGAGCATCCTTTCCGTCGGCCGCCAGGCCGTCCTCCTCGTCGTCGCCGAGACCGTCTTCCTCGCCGCCTTCATCCTCATCGGCATCAAGTATCTCGGCTGAGCGGACGCCTTGTGCTGAACGGTCGCCACCGTCTTTCCGAGAGCAAATTTATCGCCGGCCGACCACGCTCCCCTAGCAGTTCCCCGTCACCAGACGGGGAACTGCGCGCATGGAGCAAGGCAACGCAAACAGGGATAGGCTCCCAGTTTGAAACTCCTTTTCCATTCCGCTCCATTTACCAACACACCCAACCCCCATATTATCGCAACCGCAGGAATGAGTGGTGGATAGACGGATCGATCTATTGCTCACCGTCGAGAATCGTGCTCTATAGAGATGATGTTAGACGACTTTGATTCCGTCATCGCTGAGAAGAAGAGCAGCGCTTCACGAAAGCGGGCGCAAGCCGCCGAGCTAATTCGTGAGGCTGAGAGGTTGGAAGCCGTCCTCGAAGGTATGGAGGAAGCACGCCGCTATTTCGGGGGCGGGCGCAAGCCTTCGACAACTACCGTGGCTGGTACGCCGGGCCGCAGGGAAAAAACATCTGGTGGTGGTCGCCAGCCTGGGGCGATATCTCGGCGGTGGGTTGAGGTTTATCGCCACATCTGGGAGTCCGCCGGTGGGCATTTCGACATCCCATTGCTCGGCGAGACCATTGCCAAGCTCGAAGATCGTGAAATACGGCCCGCAGAGGCGCGGAGGCAGGTGGAAACTCATGCCGAGCATGGCCTTATTGTTCAGGTTTTCGACCTGACCGATACCACACCCCGATATTTGGTAACGGATCTGACGGCTGAAAAATACAGCTTTGGTTCGCGCTCGAAATCGAACCATGAGGCCGCCGGAAACGGCTTGACCTCAAACGAGAATGGGGAGCCCGAAGGCTCCCCAGATAACGACGAGGATCACAACTCCTCGCCGCATTCAAATGCGCCAGCAAGCGCTTTTGAATGAAACCCCGCCTCGCTCAGGCACAAGGAAAGGAGGAAAGCGTGGTTTGGCACCCCACCCGGAGAATACTGGGTAACCGCCGTTAGGCGGACACTCCCTGCCCCCTTCCAAAAGGGGTAAGAACGAGAGCGTCGTGGCTTCCAAAACCGCGACGCTTTCGTGCGTTTGATAACAGAATCGCTCGAATCCGTCCACCAAATTTTCGATCTAGGGTTAGCGGTCGTTTATTCGGCTGCCTTGATTCGCGTCTTTTAAGGCCCGCGCTTTGCCGGCTCTGGTGCGCGGACGTGGATCGATCCCACTACCAATTCCATGTCCCACAATGTGTCGCTAACCCACGCGCCATCGCCGGGGACATGCAAGCGACCTGTGCTCATGGCGGGCATTGCAATGAAGGAGATAGAGCGACAAAGTGTGGATATGGTTGCCTAGCTTCTTCGAGAAGTCGTTTCCTCAAGCGGGTGAACCGACCGTTGCCCCATGTGGAACGGAAGGTTGCTGCGCTCTGCGTATATGCTGAGGCGCTTGATGTCGGGGGTGCCTCCGACGTGCGGCCTGCGGATGCCTATGCAATCAGCGGGGCTATAGCAAATTTCTGTGCTTTCCAGTGCGGCTTAGATCAAGCATGCATTTATCAACTCCCGACAGCTTGGAATCCCGTTGGCCGCCCACAGCGATTAGCGCCACAATGCAAGACCTGTAGCGCGCGACAGGGTGGGTGGCTCAGAAATAACAAGAGGGATCGATAATGACGGATTCCATTCAACTCGCTCCTCCAAACTCCCTCTTCTTTCTGTCGGACATAGAGGATGACGGAACGGGACCGGAATTCGTCCCGGATCGCCTGATCCTGTCGACCCCATCCTGCATCTCGATCGGATGTCTCGCCTTTGTCGACGGCAAGACGACGTTGACGCTGGCGCCATCGACGGAACTCGATCTGAAGCTGCCGCCAGCGTTCACCGGCTTCCTGAAAACACCCAATCGTGGTGTACGTATCTCGACGGTCGAGCATCCCTCGCTGCTGAGACTGACAACGGGCACAGTGTCGAGCAAGTCCGAATCTGGGTCAATCGGCCCATCGAGCCGGACCGCATTATCATCGGGATCGGAGCGGCCTCCTGAGAGCCCCTCCCCCGCGTGACCCGGCCGCCTTACGCACTCTCCGGCACGAATGCCTGCTCCATCTCGCGGCGCAGATCGTAGGCCCTGGAGCCGGTGGGCGCCGCGATGTCGGCGTAGGTCACCGGCGAGCCCGCGTCGACCGGCCGGGTCAGCGTCACGCGATGGGCAAGGCCGATCGGCAGCGCGCCGTTCGCGAAGCTCCGGGCCGCCGGTATGGCCTTGCCATAGACCGTGTAGCCGCCTTCCCCGTCGAGAACCTCGCCCGCGCGAAGGTCTCGCTTGGCGATCGCCACCGCGTCGCCGCGCCAGGTTTCCGAAACGCCCGTCGCCTCGCCGCGCAGCGCCGCGTTGAGCACCGAGATCGATAGTTCCAGCCCGATCAGATGAAACGGCTTGTACATCGAGGCATAACGGCCGGTGGCGTCGGTCGGCAGCCCATATTGCTTGAAACAGGCGGCGGCGTAATCGTTCGGCGCCTTCAGGACGACATAGACACCCCAGCGCAGATCCCGGTAGACGGGCCGGCCGTCCCGCTCCAGCGAGGAGACGACCTCGACCATGCCGTCGCGGTCGAGCTGCCCGCCGACGTCCCGGGGGCGAAGGATATGAGCGAGATCGTCGACGCCGCAGGGCGGAAATGTCAGCCCGTCATCAGGCACCGACAGATCGCAGGCATTGGCGATGGCGGCCATCTCGATCGCCGACTTGGTGCCGTCGAGAAAGGAGTTGAACATCTGTGGGTTCATGCCGGCCGCGGCCGCCTCCTCCGGCGACAGACCATAGTGGGTCCAGACGTCGTCGGGCGTCACCTGGTGATAGGCTGGCAGATATTTCGTACCCTTGCCCGCCGCCGCGATGGTGAAGCCGGCCGAGCGCCCCCAGTCGACCATCTCGGCGACCAGCGCCGGTTGGTCGCCATAGGCCATCGAATAGACCACACCGGCCTCGCGGGCGCGCCGGGCCAGAAGCGGACCGCAGAGAACGTCCGTCTCGACATTGACCATGACCAGATGCTTGCCCGCGGCGATACATGCCAGCGCATGGGTAACGCCGGCCTCCGGCATCCCCGTCGCTTCGATCACCACCTCGACCCCCTCGGCCGAACAGGCATCGACGCCGGAATCGACGAACCGCGTTTCGCCGATCCGCGCCTCGTCCCAGCCGACATTCCGGCAGGTCTGACGCGCCCTGTCGGTGTCGAGGTCGGCGATGACCGCGACCTCGAGGCCCGGAATTGTCGGCACCTGCGACAGGAACATCGAGCCGAACTTGCCGGCGCCGATCAGCGCGACCGTAACCGGCCGGCCATCCTCACGGCGGCGGCGAAGCAAATGTTGCAGATTCAAGCGGTCGGCTCCTCTCCTGGCGCTAGTGGTCCGATTTCGACATTTGCATCCCGCTTGGAACACCCTCGCAAGCAAATGTCGAAATCAAAGGACCACTAGTAACTTTATAACCCTCGTGGATTTTTCAAATTTGACATTTGATCTCGAGTCCGCCGCACGTGGGTATCAAATGTCAAATTCAAATCCACTAGGCTCGACCTCCATCGAACGAAGCGCCTGTCTTCCCCGACCGGACGGCACGCGGAGCTTACGTTTCAGGCAACGGGGCGCGGTCTAGCCGAACCGCGCCACCAGTTCGGCCGCCAGCGCCGCGTCCTCGGAATCCCGTTCCACCCTGTTCGAGCGCACCAGACAGGCTTCCGACTTCAGGATCACCCCGTCGGTGAGGATCTTCAGATGATTGGCGGTCAGCGTCGAGCCGGTCGAGGTGATGTCGACGATGATGTCGGCCGAACCTGCCGCCGGCGCACCTTCGGTAGCACCCAGGCTCTCGACGATCCGATAGCTCTGGATGCCGTGCAGGCGGGTGAAGAAGCTCTGTGTCAGCCGCCAGTATTTGGTGGCGATCCGCAGCCGCCGCCCATGCCGGGCGCGGTAGGAGCCGGCGACGTCGCTCAGATCCTCCATCGTCTCGACATCGACCCAGGCGTCCGGCACCGCCACGACGACGTCGGCATGGCCGAAGCCGAGCCGCGCGACGATCTCGACGGCGCTGTCGGGCTCGGCGATCGTCTCCCGAACCAGATCCTCGCCGGTGATGCCGAAGTCGATCGCCCCGTCGCGCAGCTCCCGCGCGATTTCCGAGGCCGACAACAGCAGCACCTCGAGGCCCGGCGCGCCGCTGACCACGGTGCGGTAGCTGCGGGCGTTCTCGGCCGGCGCGACACTGATGCCCGCCGTGCCGAGCGCCGCCACGGCTTTTTCGTAGAGCCGCCCCTTGGACGGGATCGCCAGCGATACGGTCATGACTTGTCTCCCGCCTGGCCGGTCGCGGCGCCGATGCGGTCGAGCCAGAGCGCGAATCCGACGGCCGGGATCGGCGCAGCGGCGCCCAGCATGGTCAGCAGCCGGTCGTAGCGCCCGCCGCCGGCCAGCGGCTCGTCCGAGCCCTTCAGCCGCGCCTCGAAGACGAGGCCGGTATAATAGTCGATCGGCCGGCCGAAGGCGGCGCGATAGCGCACCGACGACAAATCGACACCGGCGGCGCGCAGCGCCAGATTGCGGGTCTCGAAGAACACAGCCGCCCGGCCAAGATCGAGATCGGCCGATTCCGCTAGACCGCGCAGCCTGTCGCCGGCCTCGCCGAGCGGGCAGTCGATGGCAAGGAACTGGCGCAAGAGGGAGAGCGGCGCGTCGTCCAGCCGCGCCTCGGCGACGGCGAGCTTTTCGATCAGCCGCACCGCGACCTCGCCGGGCGAGCGGCCGGCATGGGGCGGCAGTCCCGCCTCCTCCATGCGCGTGCGGATCGTCCGGGTCAGCGCGCCCTCCTCGCGGCGGCGGGCGAGATCGGCAAGCTCCGGATCGAGCCGGTCCAGCGTGCCGACACCGCCGGTCGCCAGCGATTTCAGCGCCGCGTCCAAGAGCCCGTCATGGCCGAAGGTGCGCACCAGCCTTCGCTGCCAGCCGTCGGGCAGGCCGAGCGCTTTGAGAAACGCCTCGAACAGGCCCTGATCGCCGAGCACGATGTCGAGGCCGGCCGGATCAACGCCGCAGGCGGCAAGCCCCGCCAGCGCGTCGGCCAGCGCCCGCGCGTCGGCGGTGGCGCGGTTCGCCTCGCCGAGATCCTCGATACCGGCCTGGAAGAACTCGCCCGGCCCGCTCGGCCGCTGGCGAAACACGAGGCCGAGATAGGAATAGCGGCGCGGCAGCGCCTCGCCGGCGCCGACATGGCCGAGGCAGACCGGAATGGTGAAATCGGGGCGCAGGCACAGATGCTCGCCCGCCTCCCCGCGCGTCAGGAAGATGCGGCGGCGCAGCGCCTCGCCGGCGGTGTCGAGATAGGGGTCGGCCGGCTGGATGATCGGCGCATGGACGCGGCGCGCCCCGCGTGCCTCGAACAGGGCGCCGAGCGCGGTCTGGAACGGAGCGGGCGCGGTGTCGCTCATCGGACGCATTCCGATAGCATTGCGTCGTAGCGCTTTGGTGAAATGGCCGCGGCGTAAAAGCCGCGGTTCTTCTCCCCGATGGGGAGAAGGTGGCTGCAAAGCAGCCGGATGAGGGGTACGTTAGCGGCATCAAACTCGACGACGGACAAAGCCCCCTCACCCGGCTGCTCGCCTTGCGCGCAGCCACCCTCTCCCCACGGGGGAGAGGAATGGTGCGAACCCGCCAGCGGTGAGTTGAGCTTCCGACCCATCGGTTTCATCGTTCGCGCTTGCCCTGATCGACGGCATTGGGGTCACGTTCCCCGCGTTCCTCGGCATGGCGGGCGAGAATGCGGCGGACGGCCGCGATCATCTCACCTTCGTCCACCATCTCCTGGCCGGCGCGGGCCTCGCGCCATTCGGCATTGTGCTCGATGGTTTCGGCGATGCGCTTGCCCTCGATCAGATCCTTGATCTGGACCTTTCCGGCCGCCTTTTCGTCGCCGCCCTGGATGATCACCACGGGGGCGTTGCGGCGGTCGGCATATTGCAGCTGCTTGCCGAACTGCTTCGGGTTGCCCTGGAACACCTCGACCGGCACCGGCGGCTTCGACGGATCGTCGTTCAGCGCGTCGCGCAGCTTCGTCGCCATTGCCTGATAGTCCGCCATGCGATCGCGGTCCATGACCGTGACCACCACCGGGCCGGGGCGTTCCGACACGTCGAGACGGCCGAGATTCTTCAGCGCCGTCTGCAACCGCGAGACACCGATGGAAAAGCCGGTCGCCGGCACCGGCTGGCTCATGAAGCGCGAGACGAGGCCGTCATAGCGCCCGCCGCCGCCGACCGAGCCGAACTGGACGGTCTGGCCCTTCTCGTTGACGACGTCGAACAAAAGCTCGGCCTCGAACACCGGGCCAGTGTAGTATTCGAGGCCGCGGACGACCGAGGGGTCGATGATCACCCGTCCATCGTCATATCCTGCGGCGCAGCAGGCCGCCCAGATATCTTTCAACTCAGGTAAGCCCGGAACCTCCGCTATGTCTCTATCACCAGCAAGAAGGCCAATGATCGAATCTGCACGAGTCTGTTGAACCTTTCGTACATTTTCATAAACGCCAGGATCAGCGCTGCCAGCGACAACCGTGCGAAGGTAACTTTCCGCTGCGCGATTGACGTTGAACATGTGTACGATCGTCTCAATCGAGTCTGCAGGCAGCCCCGCCCCCGGCGTGAAATCGCCCTCGCCCTCTTTGCCGCCATCCCAGCGCCCTTCGCCGAGCAACAGCCGAACGCCCTCGACGCCGAACTTGTCCAGCTTGTCGATCGCCCGGAGCACCGTCAGCCGGCGACCGGCGTTCTCCTCGCCGCCGAGGCCGATCGCCTCCAGGACGCCGTCGAGCACCTTGCGGTTATTCACCCGGATCACGTACTGGCCGCGCGGAATCCCCAGCGCCTCCATCGTGTCGGCCATCATCATCGCCATTTCGGCATCGGCCGAGACGTTCGGCGCGCCGACGATATCGGCGTCGAACTGCATGAACTGGCGAAACCGCCCCGGCCCCGGCTTTTCGTTGCGGAAGACAAGTCCCGCCCGGTAGCTGCGATAGGGTTTCGGCAATGTCTCGTAATTCTCCGCGACATGGCGGGCCAGCGGCGCGGTGAGGTCGTAGCGAAGGCTCATCCACTGCTCGTCGTCGTCCTGCAGCGAGAACACGCCGGCATTCGGCCGGTCGGCATCGGGCAGGAACTTGCCCAGCGCGTCGGTGTATTCGAATAGCGGCGTCTCGACCGGCTCGAAACCGTAGGTCTCGTAGACCCGCCGGATGGTGGCGAGCATGTCGGCCTCGGCGCGCAGATCGTCGGCGGTCCGATCGACAAAGCCGCGCGGCACCCGCGCCTGGACCCTCGTCGGTTTCTTCTTCTTTTCAGCCATGATGACGCAGCGATCCGGATGGGTTCGATGGGCGCGCGGGGCGCCGACAGTTGCGGGCGTTCCCGTAACCCGTGCGGCAAATTTCGGCAAGGCGACGGGTTTGGGTGGGGCGCCATCGGGCATGGCTGCGTGACATCGGATGGCTGGACGTCGCCGAGATCGGCGCCTTCTCGCCCCTTGTAGGAGAGAAAGCCTTTTCGCGGGCTTAGGCCGAGCGCAGCGAGGCGCAAACCACAGAAAAGGCAAGTGAGGGGTGTCACCGAGCCAACCGCCGCCGCGATGGCGGACAAGTCGCCCAACACCCACCCATCCTTCACCGTCGACGATAAGGGCGCCGGCCTCTGAGCTTCGTCATCCCGGCCCTGAGCCGGGACCCATGCCGCGATGTTTGTCCCACCCTCTCCGGTGACGGATCGGCGGTTCGGGCGGCTTGGCATGGATCCCGGCTCAAGGCCGGAATGACGACCGTGTTTGGTGTCGCGGCCTTCCTATCCACCGTGGCAACAGACACTATGGCTCTGACGAAGCTGGCCTAGAGGCGCTTGTTGAACAAGGAGTTCTGAAACCGTGACGCTAGTGTCAGAAAAGAATCTCGGCGGGATGGCAGTTGATGAGCTTTTGGCAGCCTACGTCGCTTTGTGTCTGCGGCAGTTCGATGCAAACGAGGTCGAGGATTCTCGCCGCTACAACGCGACATTTCCCATCGTGATGGCGATCGAGACGGAACTTGAGAGCCGCGCAGGCGATCAAAGACGGGCGCTGATGGGGCTGTTCGATCATCCAAACATCCAGGTGCGACCACAAGCCGCTCGTGCATGCCGCTCAGTCGCCCCCGTAGCTGCCGCCGCGTTGTTAGAGGAAATCAGAGCCTCCCAACGTTTCCCACAAGCAGCCGACGCCGGCATGTGGCTTCGCGGCGCGCGGAGAGATGCGGCCAAGCGGAAGCACTGAAGCCATGACACGAGCAAAACGCGGCGAACTGACGATCGAACAACTGGTCACCCGTTACTCCGAAATCGGAGTGGCGCAGGAATGTCGATCCGGGCCTGGGATCAGGGTATCTACAAGCCGGAGTGAGGCGATGCCGACGCTACGAAATGCGAAGGTTCTGAAATGATGACCGCACCCCAACTTACCGAACTCACGGTCGAAGAAATCGTCCGAGAGTACATCGCGATCGGCCTCGCCCAGGACAAGGCGATAGAAGCGGACGACGCCAGCACGTTCAATCGGCTGGCGCGTCGCCAGCTCGCGTATGAGAAAGAACTGAAACGCCGCGAAGGCGATCAGCGACGGGCGCTGGTTCCGCTGCTCGAACATTCCAACGCGCAAATCCGTTTGAACGCGGCCCACGCGACGCTCATCGTGGCACCGCTCCTGGCGCGCGAGACGCTGGAAGCCGTCGCGGCATGGGCGTCCGGACCCCAGGCTCTCGATGCGGGAATGGCGATTCAGATGCTCGATAATGGACGGTTCGTTCCGGAGTAAGGCTCGCAATGCGCAATGGGAGCTGACAGACGCGATTTGTGGATCGGCCTCGCCAGGCTCTGGAACGAAGGGATTCTCAAGCCGTGAGACCGATCAATCTGACGACCGCGAGCGTCGACGATCTCGTCGCCTATTTTGCCGAATTGGGGGTGGCGGAGGACGAGGCGGAGTTGCGATCCGCCCAAGCGACCATCAACCGACTGGTGCGGCGGCGATTTGCCGTGGAGAACGAATTGAAGGCGCGCCCCGGCGACCAGCGGCGCCAGCTCAGCCGCTATTTCAACCATCCGAATATTCAGGTGCAGCTGAACGCGGCGACCGCGACGCTCGCCTTGTTTCCGGCGGAGGCGCGGCGCAAGATCGAGGAGATCGCGAGTTGGAAGGTCGGACCCTATGAGCTGGAGGCTGGCATGCGATTGGCCGCTTTGGACGACGGAACCTTCATCCCGCAGTAGCGATCCTACGTTCGCACCGGCCGCGCGAATGCCGCGCGCTCGGCCTCACAGGCCACGCGCACGCAACAGCCCTCAACATGGTCGTTGACGAAGCCCATCGACTGCATGAAGGCATAGACCGTGGTTGGGCCGACGAAGCTGAATCCGGCCTGCTTCAGAGCCTTGGACAGACGCGTCGAGGCCGGCGTTACCGGGTTGGCGGCAAGCCAGGCGCCAGTCAGAACCTCCGGCCGCTCGTCGGAACCGGGTTCATGCGCCCATAGGAAGGCCGCGAGCGAGCCGTGTTCGACACGGATGTCGCGCGCGCGGCGGGCGTTGTGGATCGCCGAGACGATCTTGCCGCGATGCCGGATGATGCGGGCATCGAGAACCAGGCGTTCGACGTCGGTCTCGGTCATTGCCGCGACCGGGTCGATGGAAAAGCCGTGAAAGACCTCGCGAAAGGCATCGCGCTTTCTGAGGATAGTCAGCCAGGAGAGCCCCGCCTGAAACCCTTCCAGGCAAAGCTTTTCGTAAAGCCGGTCGTCGTCGGCCGAGGGGCGGCCCCATTCGCGGTCGTGATAGGCACGATAGGCGGCGTCGCCGCCGTGCCAGGCGCAGCGCAAAAGGCCATCCTCGCCGCGGATCAGGCCGGCTGGAACGGTGGCGTCGATGGCGGACGGCTGCGAAACGGTAGCGCTCATCGGTCACGTCATCGCAGCCCTCATTGTGGGTGGCAAGTACGCTCTTGTGCGCTCATGCCAACCCGCGGCGATAACGAAGCATTAACCCTACCGCGATCTTGCTGAACGTCCGCATTCGATCCGTCCGTGAATTTACGGTTTTCTCGTTCTTTCCGGCCAGTCTGGGCACTAAGGGGCCTCGTGCCCCGCGACCGATCAACGGAACGAGTCCCATGAAGCGAACGAAAGCCTGCTTGATTCTCGCGGCCTTGGTGGCGGCGTTGGCGGCCCCGTCGGCCAGCTTGGCCCATGACAGCTATAACAATCCGGCCGCCGTGCCGCTACCGCCGCATCTCAGCGCCGAACGGGTGTTGCAGCTGACACCCGGCAGCGGCGTCGTGCCGGGTTATTACGGCGCCGCCGTGCGGCGCCCGGCTGTCGCCCGCTCCGGTGTGATGCTCGCGACGACGCCGGTGCTGATCGAACAGCCGGTGCGGATACCTACCGTCTACGCCGCGCCGGGCGCGGTCGCCGCTCCGCAGGGCGTGGTTCTGGCGCACGCCCAAGGTCGACCCGTGGCGCCGCAGCGCGCGCTCGACCCCGTGTATTTGCCGCAGGACGTCGCCTATGGCGGCAAGGAGGCGCCCGGCACGATCGTCATCGATACAAAATCGAAATTTCTCTATCACGTCGGCAAGAACGGCAACGCCCGCCGCTACGGCGTCGGGGTCGGCAAGCAGGGCTTTAGCTGGCGCGGCACCGAAAAGATCAGCCGCAGGGCCGAATGGCCGAGTTGGACGCCGCCGAAGGAAATGATCACCCGCGAGCGCAAGAAGGGCCGCATCCTGCCGGCGCGCATGGAAGGCGGCGAGGCCAATCCGCTCGGCGCGCGGGCGCTCTATCTCGGCTCGACGCTTTACCGCATCCACGGCACCAACCAGCCCTGGACGATCGGCAAGGCCGTCTCCTCCGGCTGCATCCGCATGCGCAACCAGGACGTGGTGGAGCTCTACAGCAAGGTAAAGGTCGGCACCAAGGTCATCGTCCGCTGACCGGACGGCCGGCGCGCAGGCACGGATCCGTGTAGCGCTCTTTCCGAAACAGCACCGAATAACATAACGTAGCGGCAAGGATCCGCTTGGGACGCGGCATCCGCGCTGGAACAGGAAACGCAAGCAATGAACAAATGGACGCAATGGGCGGCAGCCGGCCTGGGAGCGGCCTTGGCGCTGGTGCTGACCGTCGAGGCCGGCGCACAGGAAACCCGGCGCTACGATTACGCCACCAACTCCTGGGTGACGGCAAGCGCTGCCACGCCCCAGGGCCGGCGACTTTCCCAGCGCCGCCCGGCGGCCAAGTTCGAGCGGACGCAAGTGCGCATCGACACCAAGGAAAAGCCCGGCACGGTGATCGTCGATTCGAGCAAGAAGTATCTGTATTTCGTCGAGGGCAACGGCATGGCGACCCGCTACGGCGTCGGCGTCGGCAAGGAAGGCTTCGGCTGGTCCGGTCGCATGAGCGTGGGCCGCAAGGCGGAATGGCCGGGCTGGACGCCCCCCGCCACGATGATCGCGCGCGAGCGCAAGAAGGGTCGCATCCTGCCTGCCTACATGAAGGGCGGCCCCGGCAACCCGCTCGGCGCGCGGGCTCTGTATCTTTATCGCGGCGGTCGCGATTCGCTGTTCCGCATCCATGGCACCAACCAGCCCTGGACCATCGGCCAGAACATGTCGTCGGGCTGCATCCGGATGATGAACGAAGACGTCGAGCACCTCTACAGCCGGGTGCCGAGCGGCTCGAAGGTGGTAGTCATCGGCCCTCGCGGCGAGGGATCGAAGGGCGTTTATGCCGAGCGCGGCGCGGTCAAGACCGACGTCCTCTCGGTGCTGTTCGGCGGCTGAACGCCGGACGCGATTGCGGCCTATTGACCACGGCCCGCCGGCAATGGCGGGCCGTTTCGCGTTCGGCGACAACGTTTCTTATTCAGCGGCCTGCAGAGCGGGCTCGACGCGTGGCTCGACGCCCGCAAGGCTGGCCGGTTTCTCGCCGCCGAACGCCCAGTCCAGCAGTTCGACCGTGTGCAGGATCGGGATCGCCGTCGCCGAGCCGATCTGCGTCATGCAACCGATATTGCCGGTCGCGAGCGCTTGCGGTGCGAGACTCTCGATGTTCTTCACCTTGCGGTCGCGCAACGTGGCGGCGATCTCCGGCTGCAGGATGTTGTACGTGCCGGCCGAGCCACAGCACAGGTGCCCTTCCGGGACATCGCGAACCGTGAAGCCGGCTTGGGCGAGCAGCACCTTCGGCGCCATGGTGATCTTCTGGCCATGCTGCATCGAGCAGGCCGAGTGGTAGGCGACGACGAGGTCGGTCGCGTTCACCGGCAGCGGCAATGCGAGGTCCGACAAAAACTCGGTGACGTCCTTGGCCAGCGCCGAGACCTTCGCGGCCTTTTCGGCATAGGCGGGGTCGAGCCGGAGCATGTGGCCGTAATCCTTGATCGTCGTGCCGCAACCGGACGCCGTGATCAGCACCGCGTCGAGCCCGCCTTCCTCGGCGGTGCGTGTCCAGACGTCGACATTGCGGCGGGCGAAGCCGAGCGCTTCGTCCTCCTGGCCCATGTGATGGACGAGCGCGCCGCAGCAGCCCTCCCCCTTCGGCACCACGACCTCGACGCCGAGCCGGTTGAGCAGCCGCACCGTCGCCTCGTTGATCTTCGGGTCGAGCACCGACTGAGCGCAGCCGGTCAGAAGCGCGACGCGTTTTTGCCGGGGTCCCTCGGCGGTGTGGACGGCCGGATCGTTGATCGCCGCTTTCGCCGGCACGCTGGATGGCGCGAGCCTGAGCATCGCGGCGAAGGGTTTTAGCGGCTTGATCGCGGCAAAGACCGGCGCAAGCGGGCGGCCGAGCCGCGCCATCGTCAGGCTGGCGCGGAAGCGCGCCGGATAGGGCAGCGTCATTGCCAGCACGCGGCGGATCATCCGGTCCATGAACGGTCGCCGATAGGTCTTGGCGATATGCACGCGGGCATGATCGACGAGGTGCATGTAGTTCACATCGGCCGGGCAGGTCGTCATGCAGGCGAGGCATGAGAGGCACCGGTCGATATGGGTGACGGTCTTCGCGTCCGCCGGCCGGTCGTGCTCCAACATCTCCTTGATCAGGTAGATGCGGCCGCGCGGGCTATCGAGCTCGTTGCCGAGCGTGACATAGGTCGGGCAGGTCGCGGTGCAGAAGCCGCAATGCACGCATTTACGAATGATCTGTTCGGAATGCGCGACGTCGGGATTGTCGAGCTGGGCGGGGGTGAAGGTGGTTTGCATAGTTATCCCATCTTGCCCGGATTGAGCACGCCCATCGGGTCGAACTGCTCCTTCAGCCGGCGTGACAGCGCCGCAAGCGGACCGGGCTGCGGCTGGAACACCTCAGTCGCGGTCCTGACGCTGTCGGAGGCCCGCACCAGCGTCGCGTGGCCGCCGCCGAAGCGGGCGATTGTCTCGCGCACCAGCGCCGCTTCGGGCTCGCCCTCCAGGCGCATCCAGACCAGCCCGCCCTGCCAGTCGTAATAGGCGTCGATACCGGTCTGCATTCGCAGACTCATGACGATTTCATGGCCGCGCGTCGGCATCACCGACAGGCGCCAGACCGGCTTGGTCGTACCGTCGACGAAGGGCCGCACGTCGCGGACGTCGCGCCAGACCGCGCGGGACGCCTCGGCCTCGAGCGTCTCCAACGGTGCCACCTTGGCGAGCGCCGCGCCGAGATAGGCGGCGCGTGCCTTCACCGACGGGCCGAAGCCCTCGAGCCGGATCAGCGTAGCCGCGTCCTTGCCGAGCGCACCGTCGGCGACGCGCCCCGCCACATAGGCCGGCAGATGCGCCGCGCCCGATGCCTCGGCGGAGGAGCCCATCGCCGCCGCCATCGCGCCGGCCGCCGCGTCGTCGTCGAGACCGCGCAGCACCAGCGTCGTCTCGGTCTCGGTTTTCGGCAGCACCTTGATCGTCACGTCGGTCAGCACGGCGAGCGTGCCATAGGAGCCGGTCAGCCCCTTGGACAGATCGTAGCCGGTGACATTCTTGACCACCCGGCCGCCGGACTTGAACATTTCGGCGCGACCGGAGACCGCGTGAACGCCCAGCACGTGGTCCCGCGCCGCCCCCTGTTTCAGGCGGCGTGGACCGGCGAGATTGCAGGCGATGACGCCGCCGATCGTCCCCTGCCCCGGCTCCAGCCCGTGCAGCGGGCCGTAATCCATCGGCTCGAATTCGAGACGCTGGTTGTTGTCGTCGAGCAGACGCTCGATCTCGGCGATCGGGGTGCCGGCCCTGGCCGACAGCACCAGTTCCTCGGGCTCGTACAAGGTGACGCCGGTCATCCCGGCCAGCGACAGCGTGCGCGCCGCCTGCACGGGACGGCCAAGGCCGCGCTTGGAGCCAGTGCCCTCGACAACGAGCGGCGCTTCGGCCGACACCGCCGCGGCGACGAGGTCGCGGAGATCGCCGGGCGTTTCGGGGCGAAGCGTGGTTTGAGCGAGGTCGATCGCCTTTGGGGATGGCGTAACGGTCATGCCAAATCCGTCCGTGCGTAGAGGTCGCGGACGGTGCAGGCAAAGCCGAATTCGGGCAATTCGATGCGATCCTCGGGCGAGCGGAAGACGCGCCCCTGCCAGTCGTTCGTTCGCGACCAGACCTCGACGGCCATGTCGGTCTGGGAAAGGATCAGAATATGCAGGCAGTCGGGGGGATCGGCATAGCGCAGGCGCTTGGTGCTGATGTAGTCGCGCGTGTTGGTGTCCGACAGAACCTCACCGGCCAAGTAAAACCTTTCAGCGAAATACACACCGGTTGGAATGCGATCAACGATAGCGACATCGACCTGAGGACGGAAGCCTGGATGGGCCGGAACCGCTAGGCCGATTTCCCGCATGGCGTCGAGATCCGGTCTCGACTCATCGAGCGCGTCGTTGAGAAGCCGTTCCAGATTCGATCCAATCCGTTGATGCTTGAGGCTTGGCGGATGCATCATCTGAATCGGCTCCCCATCGATCAACTCCCATCGTTCGTCATCCGAGCGCGCTTCCAAGAATTTAAGAAAGCGAGCCTCGTCCATCGGCGGGGCGTCCCTCATCGACGGCAGCATTTCGATCGCGCTCATGATCAGAACCGCGGCAGGTCGGGAAACGCGACCTGCCCCTTGTGGACATGCATGCGGCCGAGTTCGGCGCAGCGGTGAAGAACGGGGAACATCTTGCCCGGATTGAGCAGATGCTTGTCGTCGAAGGCGCATTTGACCCGCTGCTGGTGCTTCAGATCGTCTTCGGAGAACATCTCCGGCATCAGGTCGCGCTTTTCGACGCCGACGCCATGCTCGCCGGTGAGCACCCCGCCGACTTCCACGCAGAGCCGCAAGATGTCGTTGCCGAATTCCTCGGCCCGGTGCAGTTCGCCCTCCTTATTGGCATCGTAGAGGATCAGCGGGTGGAGGTTACCGTCGCCGGCGTGGAAGACGTTGGCGACACGCAGATCGTATTTTTCCGACAGCGCCTTCATGCCGGCGAGCACCCTCGGCAGCTGCTTGCGGGGGATGGTGCCGTCCATGCAGTAATAATCCGGTGAAATGCGCCCGACCGCCGGGAAGGCCGCCTTGCGCCCGGCCCAGAAGGCCGTGCGTTCTTCTTCCGACTGCGAGACCTTGGCGGTGACCGCACCATTGGCCTTGGCGATCGCCTCGACCTCGACAAGCAGATGGTCGACCTCGGCGGCGGGACCGTCGAGCTCGACGATCAAGAGCGCCTCGACATCGCGCGGGTAGCCGGCATGAACGAAGTCTTCCGCCGCATTGATGGCGAGGCGGTCCATCATCTCCATGCCGCCGGGGATGATGCCCTTGGCGATGATCGCGGCAACGCATTCGCCGGCCTGTTCGGATGTCGGGAAGCCCAGCAGCACGGCCCGCGCCGTCTCAGGGCTTTGCAGGATGCGCACGGTCACCTCGGTGACGACGCCGAGCAGGCCTTCCGAACCGGTCATCAGGCCGAGCAGATCGTAGCCTTCAGCGTCGAGATGCTTGCCGCCGAGACGCATCACCTCGCCCTCGATGGTGACCAACTCCACCCCGATCACGTTGTTGGCCGTCAGCCCGTATTTGAGGCAGTGGACGCCGCCGGAGTTCTCCGCAACATTGCCACCGATCGAACAGGCGATCTGCGAGGACGGATCGGGCGCGTAATAGAAGCCCTGGCCCTCCACGGCCTTGGTGATGCCGAGATTGGTCACGCCCGGCTGCACCACCGCGCAACGGTTATCGTAGTCGATCTCGAGGATTCGGTTGAACTTCGACAGGACCAGCAGGACGCCGTCCTCGAGCGGCAGCGCGCCGCCGGAGAGCGACGTGCCGGAGCCCCGCGGCACCACCGGGATATCCTCGGCGTGACAATATTTCAGAACCCTGGCGACCTGCTCGACCGTCTCCGGCAGCACCACGACCAGCGGCATCTGGCGATAGGCGGTCAAGCCGTCGCTTTCGAAGACGCGCATCTCGTTCGCTGCATCGACGACGCCTTCGCCGGGCACGATCGCCCTGAGCGACGTAACGATCGCGGCGCGGCGATCGAGGATCGCCTGGCTCGGCTTCGGCATCATGACCGACATGGACGGAACTCCCTAAACTGCAGTCCGAAGGTAAGCCCGCGGCGGCGCTTCGTCCACCGCGGCGGCCTCCTGTCCCTCGTCCTCAATGATCGGCGGCGGAACGGTTCATATGCCGCTTGCGGATGCGGCGCACGACCAGCCAGACACCGAGTAGCGCGACCGGCACGAAGGCAGCGATCAACACGGGCTGGGCGATCGGAAATCCTTCGTATTCCAGACCTTTGGCGACATAGGCGAAGAGGCCGACCACGTAATAGCCGATCGCCGCGACCGACAGGCCCTCGACCGTCTGTTGCAGGCGCAGCTGCAGCTGCGCGCGGTTGTCCATCGAGCGCAGAAGATCGCGATTCTGGTGCTCCAGCTCTACGTCGATGCGGGTGCGCAAGAGGTTCGCCGCCCGCGCCAGCTTTTTCGACAGCGTAGCCTGGCGCTCCTCGATGGACCGGCAGGTGCGCATCGCCGGCGCCATGCGTCGTTTGAGAAACGCCGACCAGCTTTCCTGACCCGGGATCGGCTGTTCCACCAGGGCGTTGAGCCTTTCGCGGACGATTTCGTCATAGGCCCGGCTCGCCCCGAATCGGTAGAGAACCGAGGCTGAAGACGCTTCGACCTCGGCCGCGGCGAGAGTGATTTCCTGAAGCAGCGAGCGGCTGTCCTCGCCGCCCTCCCGCATCTCCTCGGTAATGCCGGCGAGCCGCGCCTCCAGCTGCGTGACCACCGGGCCGATGGATTGCGCCAGCGGCAGGCCGAGCAGCGCTAAAGTGCGGTAGATTTCGATTTCGACCAGCCGCATGGCGAGCGCCCCGGCGCGTGCGGGCGGCAGGCCGTCGTCGAGCACCAGGATGCGGGTCAGTCCATCGCCGTCCTGACGAAAGTCGGTCGCGGCATGGGCCAGCCCGCCATCCATGATGGAATAGCAAAAGCTCGCCTTGTCGAAGCCGGGCAGCGAGGCCTCGCCGGCCTCGTCATGGGGCCGGATTTCCAGGCGGACGCCGGCGATGAAGGGACCGGGCGCGCGAAACTCGGCGCCGAAAGGATGCCCCTCGAACGGGTCGCCGAAGCGCGCGGGCGGCGGCCCTTCCCAGGAATAGGTCGAAAACTCGGTGTGACGCTCCCAACGCAGCCGGCCCTTGCCGAAGTCGAAGGAGTGGGTTCGGGCACCGGAGGCGGGCGGCGCGACGCCTCGGCGCGTCGACATTTCGGAGAGGATCGCGATGTCGCGTTCGCCTTGATCTTCCATCATGAAAGCCAGAACGATCAGCGCGCCGGGTGTCGCGATCAGCGGGAACGGGCGCGCGTGCAGTTCGCCGAGTACCGCCGCGCGGCGCGGATCAGGCTCGAACGTCTCGAAGGCGCTTTGCTTGAATGTCGTATTAGCCATCATCCCTTGCGCCTTTCGTGTCGCGAGCGTGCTAGCCGAAACGAGAGATGAACGGAAGCCGCCGAGCGCGGGAAGATATTGCAGCGCAGACGAAACGAGCCCAAAAGGAGCGGAATGGGCGTCGAGGCGCCGGGAGCTTGGCAGGCGGCTCATACGCCGCGGAAAATCATCTGGGAGAGGGCATGGCCGACATCGACCATACAACCAATCGCAACGAAGAGCGGTCCACCACGCCCGAGGTCGCGCTCTTCGTCACCTGCCTGGTCGATTTGTTCCGGCCGAGCGTCGGCTTCGCGGCGATCAAGCTGATCGAGGATTCCGGCTGCCGGGTGAGCGTACCGACGGCGCAGACTTGCTGCGGCCAGCCCGCTTATAATTCCGGCGACCGGGCCGATACGCGCGCGATCGCCGAGCAGGTGATCGCGACGTTCGAGGGCTTCGACTATGTCGTCGCGCCGTCCGGCTCCTGTTCGGCGATGCTGAAGAAGCACTATCCCGAACTCTTCGCCGGCGATGCGAAATGGGAAGCGCGGGCGGCGGCGTTTTCCGACAAGGTCCACGAGCTCGTCAGCTTCCTCGCCGACGTCCGCGGCGTCACCGCCGTCGAAGCCAAGGTCCAGGGCACGGCGACCTATCACGATTCCTGTTCGGGCCTACGCGAACTCGGCGTCAAGGCGCAGCCGCGAAAGCTGCTCGAATCGATCGAGGGGCTCCAACTGACCGAACTGAAGGAAGCCGAGGTCTGCTGCGGCTTCGGCGGGACCTTCTGCGTGAAATACCCCGACATCTCCAACGCCATCGTCACCAAGAAGGCCAAGCATGTCGCCGCCAGCGGCGCCGACATGCTGCTGGCCGGCGATCTCGGCTGCCTGATGAACATGGACGGCAAACTGAAGCGCGAAGGCATCGCCGTGGAAGTGCGCCATGTGGCCGAGGTACTGGCCGGCATGACCGACACGCCGCCGATCGGCGGCAAGCTGTGACACGGATCGTCAACGGCGAAGCCCGCCTGCCCCTTTCCAAATGTCCCGCCGAATGCCCCTATACGATCGAGCAATCGCGCGATCACGACTGGATGTCCGAGTAACCGATGCAGATCACCTCCCAGACCTTCAAGGCCAATTCCGTCAAGGCGCTCGCCGATGTCGAGCTGCAGCGCGCCCTCGGCAATGTCGAGCGCGGCTTCATTGCCAAGCGACAAAAGGCCGTCGACGCTCTTCCCGAGTTTGACGCGCTGCGCGACAAAGCGCGCGAGATCAAGAATCACACGCTGAAGCACCTCGATCTGTACATCGAGGCCTATGTGGCGAAGGTCGAGGCATCCGGCGGCATTGTGCATTTCGCCGAGGATTCCGAGCACGCCCGGCGGATCTTCCTCGACATCGCCAAGCGGCGGAAGGCGAAGACCGTCACCAAGGGCAAGACGATGATCTCCGAGGAGATCGGCCTGAACGAGTTTCTCGAAGCCAATGGCATCACTCCGGTCGAGACCGACCTCGGCGAATACATCATCCAGCTTCGCGGCGAGCATCCGAGCCACATCATCGCGCCCGCGGTTCACGTCAACCGCGACCAGGTCGAGGCGGATTTTCGCCGCGTCCATGTCGATCTCGACCCGAAACGCGACCTGACCGCGCCGGAGACGCTGCTCGGCGAAGCCCGGCAGATCCTGCGCCAGAAATACGGCGAGGCCGACATCGGCGTCACCGGCGCGAACTTCCTGATCGCCGAGACCGGCTCGTCGGTGATCGTCACCAACGAGGGCAATGGCGACCTCACCCAGCTTCTGGGCAAATGCCACGTCGTGCTGGCCTCGATCGAGAAGCTGGTGCCGACGCTGGAGGACACCGCCCAGATTCTGCGGGTTCTCGCCCGTTCGGCCACCGGCCAGGACATGAGCGTCTACACCACCCTGTCGACCGGACCGAAGCGGGCCGAAGACCCCGACGGGCCGGAGGAATACCACGTCATCCTGCTCGACAACGGCCGTTCCAACATGCTCGGCACCGAGTTCGAGGAGATGCTGCGCTGCATCCGCTGCGGCGCCTGCATGAACCACTGCCCGGTCTACCACGCCGTCGGCGGCCATTCCTATGGCTGGGTCTATCCCGGGCCGATGGGCGCCGTGCTCACCCCGTCGCTGATCGGCGTCGATAAGGCCGGGCATCTGCCGAACGCATCCACTTTCTGCGGCCGCTGCGAAAGCGTCTGCCCGATGCGGATTCCGCTGCCGAAGATGATGCGGCATTGGCGCGAGAAGGAATTCGAAAGCCATCTGCAGCCGACCACCCAGCGCGCCGGCCTTGGCGCCTGGGCGTTTTTGGCGCGGCGGCCGAAGCTCTACCGCGCCGCCGTCTCCGTCGCGATGCCGATGCTGAAAGTTCTCGGCGGAAAAAAGCGCCGCTTTACGTCGCTGCCGCTGGCCGGCGGCTGGACCAAATGGCGCGACCTTCCCGCTCCGGAGGGCCGCACCTTCATGCAGGAATACGCGCAACGAACGGGCGGAACGGAGGCCAACCGATGAGCGGCTCGACACGCGACGCAGTGCTCGGCCGCATCCGCCGGTCCAACGGCGCCCGGCCCGGCGACCCCGAGCGCCAACGCATCGTCGAGGCGCGGCTGGCCGGCGCGCCGAAGGGCATCGTGCCGCAGCGCGGGCAGTTGCCGCACGCCGATCAGGTCGCGCTGTTCGTCAAGATGGCCGAGAAGGCTGACGCCACGACGGCGCAGATCGCCAGCTATGGCGATCTGCCCGCCGAAGTCTCGCGCTGGCTGCGCGACAACAATTTTCCCGCCGATCTGCGCCTGGCAGAGGACCCGCGCCTCACCGGCGCCGATTTCGGCGCCACCGCGCTGACCCTGCGACGCGGCGCGTCGGACGGCAACGACCTCAACGCTCTCTCCCATGCCGAAAGCGGCATCGCCGAGACCGGCACGCTGGTGCTCGTCTCCGGCACGGACAACCCGACCAGCCTCAACTTTCTGCCCGAAAACCACATCGTCGTCGTCAAGGCCGAGGACATCGCCGGCGACATGGAGGCGACCTTTCCGGCGATCAGGCAGCGCTACGGCAAGGGCGAGATGCCGCGCTCGCTGAACTTCGTCACCGGCCCGTCGCGCTCCGGCGACATCGAGCAGACGCTGCTGCTCGGCGCGCATGGTCCGCGGGCGCTGCACATCGTGGTGGTGGGGTGACGGAACAGCGGCCGGCGATCAAACGAAGCGATTCCGGCCGACATTTTCTCAGGCGAGATAAGGCCCGGTCGGAAATTCGACGCCGTCGAAAATCTCCGCCAGCGGCAGTTCGATGCCGAGCACCGGGACCAAAGCGGCCGTCTCCATTCCGGAGAGACGGCTCTCGATCCATTCGCCGCCGTCGTTTCGCTCGAAAACGAACACCTCCGGCCGGTTCGGCTCGACATAGAGGATCGTGCGGAGCGAGGCGACAGCCTTGTATTCGGCGAGCTTGCCAGCCGTGTCGAAATCCCGCGTCGTCGGCGAAAACACTTCGATCACGAGCACTGGTTCGTTCGCGATAAGTGCATCCGGATCAGTCTGGTTGCAATCCACGCCGGCATCCGGACGCCGGACCTGGCCGGGCAGCGTCTCAATGCAGAAGTCCGCAGTGAATGGCTTACATGGATTGCCCCGCAATCTCTGGCGGAGCTCGGCCAGAATATTGAGGACAATGTTGTCGTGTCGGGCGCTTGCCCCAGCCATCAGTTCAACCGGAAAACCGCCGACGAGTTCGAAACGCCCCGGCCGGTCCAACTGCCAGGCGAGAAACTCCTCCACCGACCAGTGCCGCGCTGCCGCCTGGCTCATCGTCTCGATGTCTCCCCGGATCGTCGATCTCGGCGGGAAATGTATCACGAAACAAGCTTGCCGCCATAGAACGAGCGAGGCGCCTGCCCGCATCGCACAGGGATGTTTCTCGGCCCCGCCGAGCCTCACAACCGCCGCGGCGGCTGAGTCCACCTCTGGACAAAACCACCGAAAGCAGGATTTGTGGCGCGGAAATCCATTCCCTGGAGCCTCTGGCCATGCCCGTCGATCCCGCCATCCTCGCCGCCTTCGTCCTGGCCTCGGCGATCCTCGTGGTCATTCCCGGCCCGACCATCGTCATGGTCGTCGGCCAGGCGCTCGCCCATGGCCGGCGCACGGCGCTCGCCAGCGTCGCCGGCGTCGGCCTCGGCGACCTGATCGCGGCCAGCCTGTCGCTGGCCGGCGTCGGGGCGCTGCTCGCCACCTCGGCCGGCGCCTTCGCTGCGCTGAAATGGCTGGGCGCGGCCTATCTGATCACTATCGGCATCAGGATGTGGCGCTTCCCGGTGAGCTTTACCGCCGAAGCGGCGACTATCGTCGAGACGCGCCGGCGCATCGTCTTTCGCGACGCCTTCCTGGTCACCCTGTTCAACCCCAAGGGTATCGTGTTCTTCGTCGCCTTCGTGCCGCAGTTCATCGACCAGGCGAAGCCTTACGCGGAACAGGCGACGCTCTTCGTCGGCGTTTTCGTGCTGCTTGGAATCGTGAACGCGTATCTCTACGCGCTGCTGGCAACGACGGCCCGCGGCTTCATCCGGCGGCCGCGCGTCCTCAAGGCCGCGACGCGCACCGGCGCCGCTTGTCTGATCGGCGCGGGTGTGCTCTCCGCCTTCGCGCGCCGGCCGGCTTGAGAAAGGTCCGTCCGCAGATGCCGAGTCATGATTTCCGGAGCCCGCGGCTGTTCGTCGAGAACGATCTGTCGGAAGGGCGGGCCGTGCCCGCTACGCCGGTGCAGGCAAACTATCTCCTGAACGTCATGCGTCTCGGCGAGGGCGACACGGTGCTTGCCTTCAACGGGCGCGACGGCGAATGGCGCTGTGATCTCACCAAGCCAGCCAAGAAGAAGCTCGATCTTTTGCCGCGCCAACGAGCGCGCGACCAGACGCCGCCGGCGGATCTGCATTATCTGTTCGCGCCGCTGAAACACGCCCGCCTCGACTACATGGTGCAAAAGGCCGTCGAAATGGGCGCCGGCGTCTTGCGGCCGGTAATGACGCAGCATGTGCAGGCCTCGCGGCTCAATATCGAGCGGATGCGGGCGAATGCCGTCGAGGCGGCGGAACAATGCGGCATCCTGTCGATCCCCGAATGCCACGAGCCTGTGAAGTTCTCCGACATGATCGCCAGTTGGGACCGCTCCCGGCATCTGGTCTTCTGCGACGAGCGCGAGGACGCCGAGAGCCCGATCGAGACGCTGCGGGCGCTGCCACAGGGGTCGCTGGCGCTGCTCATCGGCCCCGAGGGCGGCTTTTCGGCGGAGGAACGCGCGACGCTCCAGACCGCCGAATTCGTCACCGCGATCTCGCTCGGGCCGCGAATCCTGCGCGCCGACACGGCGGCGGTCGCCGCTCTGGCCGTGCTGCAAGCGAGCATCGGCGACTGGCGCGGCGGCTGAGACGTTCAGTAATGGCCGCACCGTCAACCCGAATTATGTTGCGATCGGGCGAAAAACTGGGCACGTCCCCACCTGAACGATGAACCCGTCCGTGCGGGCGACTCCAGGCGAAGATTTTAGAGGGCTCCTGCATGGCGCGCGACACGACCGATCTGACGCCGGTCAACTCGGTCGAGGACTTGACCGCGTATCTCAAAGGCGGCGAGAAGCCGGCCTCGCTCTTCCGAATCGGCACCGAGCACGAGAAGTTCGGCTACTATCTCGACGACCTTTCGCCCGTGCCTTACGGGGGCGAGCGCGGCATTGGCAAGCTTCTGGAAAAGATGCAGGCGCTGTCCGGCTGGGAAGCGATCGTCGACGACGGCCGGATCATCGGTCTCTACGGCAGCGATGGTCAGGGCGCCATCTCGCTGGAGCCGGGTGGCCAGTTCGAACTCTCCGGCGCGCCACTGGAGACCATCCACGCGACCTGTCAGGAATCCAACGGGCACCTGGCCCAAGTCCGCGCGGTCGCCAAGGATCTCGGCATCGGCTTTCTCGGCATCGGTTCCTCCCCGACATGGACGATCGAGGCGACCCCGATCATGCCGAAATCGCGCTACGAGATCATGCGCCGCTACATGCCCAAGGTCGGCACGCGCGGCCTCGACATGATGTTCCGCACGGCGACCATCCAGGTCAATCTCGACTTCGCGTCGGAAGCCGACATGCGCCGCAAGATGCAGATCGGCATGCGGCTGCAACCGGTCGCCTCCGCGCTGTTCGCCCATTCGCCCTTCACCGAGGGCAAGCCAAACGGCCTGTGTTCCTGGCGCTCGGAGGTGTGGTCCGACGTCGACAACCAGCGCTCCGGCCTCCTGCCCTTCGTCTTCAAGGACGATTTCACCTACCGGGACTATGCGGAGTGGGCGCTCGACGTGCCGATGTATTTCGTCACCCGCGATGGCCGCTACACCGACGCGACCGACGTCACCTTCCGGCAATTCATGGATGGCGCCCTTAAGGGCCGGGTCAGCGACCCCGAGCCGCAGATGGGCGACTGGGTCAACCATCTGTCGACGCTGTTTCCGGACGTGCGCCTGAAGCGCTTCATCGAGATGCGCGGCGCCGACGGCGGCCCGTGGCGGCGGATCTGCGCCCTGCCCGCCTATTGGGTCGGCCTGCTCTATGACGAAGCAACGCTCGGCGCGGTCGAGGCACTGACGCGCGACTGGAGCTTCGAAGAGGTCTCGGCCATGCGCGCCGAGGTCCCAAGGAGCGGCTTCCGTACGCCGTTCCGGGATGGCACCGTACTCGATCTCGCCCGCGAGACGCTGAAACTGTCGCGTCAGGGCCTCGTCGCCCGGCGCTGCCTGAACGAGGAAGGCAACGACGAGAGCCATTTTCTCGCGCCGCTCGAGGAAGTGGCCGCCCGCGGCACGACGTCGGGGGAAGAACTGGTCCGACTTTACGAAGAGCAATGGGACCGTTCGATGGAACGTGTCTTCAAGCACCTCAGCTACTGAGCCATCGGCCGCCGCGGTCGCACGAGACGCCCCCGGGTCCAGTTCGCGCGACGTTTTGCCGCTGATGGGAGAAGAACCGGTTGCCCCGCTTTGACAGGGAGCGCATGGTGTGCCCGGATGTGGACGGGCACGCTGCGATCGAGGTCACAATGACCGATTTCTTCGACTGGCTGACTGTGGGCGATTCCGGCATTGGCGCCGATCGTCTGGCGGATGCTTTCAAGCTCAGCCATCGGGAGATGCGAGAGACGACCGAGGCGCTGGCCCCGGCCTTCACCCTGGCGCTGCAACGCGCGATGTTGGATCCCGCCGCCTGGACGGAGCTCTCGCACCGGTTCCTGCCGTTCATGGACGGCACCACCATGCCGGGACCGGAAACCGCCAGGAGCCCGGCTGCGAAGGATCTGGCCAACGCGCTGTTCGGCTCGCGCGACATTTCCAACGCGGTGGCGCGGAAGGTCTCGCTCGCCAGTGGAATCGCGCCGGACACGGTCGAGAAGCTGATGCGCAACCTCTCGATCATGACCATGCAGACCATGGTCAAGATGATGCTCGCCAATGTCGCGCGAAATCAGCCCACGGGGCTGGCCGACGGCAATTATCCCGGGGCGATCGCGGAAATGATGCGGCGCGGCGCCAATGCGATGGAAGCCATGGGGCGCCCATCCGACAGTCCGCAGCGCCGGCAGCCGAGCTTCCCGGGCGCGGCCGGATCGGATTATCTCGCCGGTCTTTTCGCCGATGCGCTGAATGGCAAGCTGCCCTTCATGCCGCCGGTCGCCGAGGCAACCGAGCGCCCGCCTTCGGCAAGCCGGCGCACAAGCGACGACGCCCCGCCAGCGTCAGATTTCATCCCCTTCCAGCCCTTCGAGGCTATGATGGAAGGCTTCGCGCGCGGGCTGCAATCTGGCGACGGTGCCGCGACGGACGAACCCGAAAGTCAGGCGCCCGCTCCGGAGCCCGAAGCCACCGCCGCCAGTACCTTCGACGATCTGGCCCGCGCCGGCCAGAAAATGCAGGACGACTACGCCCGCCAGATGACCGAGCTGTTCCAGCGCTTCCAGGGTGGGCTCGGAAACGACAAGGACCACTGATCGTCCGCGCTCGGGCCGGGACGAGCGCCAGTATCGTGATGCGGCAACGGGGGACGGGCGCCATGCCCGTTTGCGAGCCGCGCCTCGCGCCGAGCGGCGGCTGAATGCCTTGCCGCTTGCTTCGGGTCGTCGCGCCTCCATCTTCAAGCGCCGGTCCCGCATCCACCTCAAGGTCGCCTTTTGCTCCTCACCAAATTCCTGATCATCCTCCTACTCATCGTCCTCAACGGCTTCTTCGCCATGTCGGAGATCGCCATCGTCTCGGCGCGCAAATCGCGTCTGGAACAAATGCGGAAGGAAGGGCGACGCGGCGCGGCCAGCGCCATCCGTCTGATGGAGGACCCGACGGGATTCCTGTCGACCGTCCAGATCGGCATCACCCTCGTCGGCATCTTCGCCGGCGCTTACGGCGGATCGGTTTTCGCCGCGCCGTTGGCCGAAATGATACGGGACTGGCCGGTGGTCGGCCCCTATGCGGGCACCGTCGCCTTCGTCCTTGTCGTCGTCGTCATCACCTATCTGTCGCTAATTGTCGGCGAGCTGGCGCCCAAGCGCTTCGCGCTGAGCCGTGCCGAGGCGATCGCCGTCAAGGTCGCGCCGGTGATGGCGCTGATCGCAAAGGCCGGGGCACCACTGGTCTGGTTGCTGCGGGTCTCGACCAACGCGGTGATCCTGCTGCTGGGTGGCGATCGCGAGGACGGCGACGGCGTCACTGAAGAAGACGTCCGGGCGATGATCGCCGAGGGGACACAGACCGGCGTGTTCAAGCCGAAGGAACGGGAGATGCTGGAAGGCGTCATCCGGATCGCCGATCGCACCGTTCGCTCGATCATGGTGCCGCGTCCGGACACGACATGGCTCGACCGGCGGGACGACGCCGACACACTTTTCGACAAGATCCTGAAGTCCGGCCATTCGCGCTATCCGGTCATCGACACCGACACCGACACGGTCGTTGGCATCGTCCAGACCAAGGATCTGCTCGAACAACAGCGCCGCACTGGCACGATCGACCTAGCCGAGGCGATGCGCGAGCCGCTCTACGTCCATGAGACGATGCCGATCCTCAAACTGCTGGAGCGGTTTCGCACCGCCGCGATTCATATCGCGATCGTGCTCGACGAATACGGCTCCTTCGAGGGCGTTGCGACACCGACAGACATTCTGCAAGGCATCGCCGGAGCCTTGCCGGAAGGCGATGACGACGATCCGCGCGTGATCGCGCGCGACGACGGCTCCTGGCTGATCGACGCGGCGATGCCGATCGACGCTGTTGGAAACGCCGTGCCCGGCCTACTCTTTCCCTCCGAGCGAGATTACGAGACCGCCGCCGGTTTCATCCTCAATCATCTGGGACATATTCCCGGTGTCGGCGAACGCTTCCGTTGGCAACGCTGGGACTTTGAAATCATGGATATGGACGGCCAGCGGATCGACAAGCTGCTCGTCACGGAGGCGCCGGCGGAACCCGCTGCGGGACCGGGAAGCGTTGCTCCGCGTGACGCGCGATACGACGGCTGACGTCGGGATTTTATCCGCCACAACGCGAACGACCGAAGGTCGGGACCTTCGGTCGTTCGCTCCGATATCACGATGGGAACGCGAGGTTGAGGCCGCTTCGGTCGTCAGTAGCAGCGGGAGTTGCGACGGCGCGCCGCGGTGAGCGCCAACCGATAGGTCGGGTCCTGGCGCCAATCGCCGCGCAGGGCGTCATCGATGTCGCCGCGGCGAATGCCGATGTCTTTCAGCATATAATCGGGCAACTCGGTCATGGCGCGCGCATGGCGGCGATTGGCCATGGTTTTGACCATCGCACGGGCCGCTACGAGCGAAAGACGGATCGCCTGGAGGGGATGGGCGAGCGGCGTGCCGAGCCGGGGCTTGCTGATGATCGTCATGGCTGTTGTCCTTTCATAGCCATCGGTTTCAGAAAAAAAAGCGGGAGCGCCGACGCGACGCCGTTTGCGACAGTGCCGAAACGCTCCCGAGTGGTTCCTGACACGATGAAAGCTATGCGATCCGAATTGATCATTCCAACGAATGTTGGTAATGTCTCGCATCGCTTTCGTTGATGGACAATCTGATGAACACACCCCTCGATCTCGATCATCTGCGGACCTTCGTCGCCATCGTCGATGCCGGCAGCTTCACCCGCGCGGCGGAGGACGTCTTCAAGACCCAATCCGCGGTGTCCATGCAGATGCGGCGACTGGAGGATCGGCTCGGCGCAACGCTGTTCGAGCGCACGGGGCGGACAATCCGGATCACCGACGACGGCTCGCGGCTCCTGGCCTATGCGCGGCGCATGTTGGCACTCAGCCAGGAGACCTTGTCGGCCTTCGACGAGGAGGCGATGCAGGGCCATGTGCGGATCGGCCTACCGGACGACTATGCCGAACGCTTCTTGCCGGAAATCCTCGCCCGCTTCTCGCGCTCCAATCCGCTGGTCGAACTTCAGATCGCCTGCGAGCCTTCGTCCAACCTGGCCGAGCACATCGACAAGGGTCGGCTCGACGTCGCGTTGGTTTCCGACTGCTTTCCCGGCGCGACACTCAGCGAAGTGGTACGGCGCGAACCGTTGCATTTCGTCACGTCGGCCTCGCACGACGTCTACAATGAAGCGGTGCTGCCGCTGGCGCTCGGTCGGCCGGATTGCGTCTGGCGGACCGAAGGCTGCAAAGCACTCGACCGCATCGGGCGGCGCTACAAGGTGCTGTTCACCTCGTGGTCGGCGCAGATCGTCACCTCGGCGGTGCTGTCCGGGCTGGCCGTCAGCGTCCTACCGGAATGCGCGCTGCGGCCCGGCATGCGGGTGCTCGGCGAGTTCGACGATTTTCCGGTGCTGCAAGATACCGAGATCGGCGTGCTCAGATCGCGCAACGCCGACGGACCGGTGGTCAGCGCGCTGGTCGAGCATATCCGCGACAGTTTGGCGAACCTGCCGCCGGCGACGCAGGCCGCGCCGACGCATCTGCCGGAGACCCGGACGCCGCGCGCGCAGCGGGTGCGCGGGGCAATGGTCGCGGCGGAGTAGACCGTCGGCAATCCATGCGACCGCATCGACCGGATGGAGGCTTGTGCTTCCACCGGGACGACCTTCACGCCCGAGCCGGGCAAGACCATTGAGGATTACCTGAAAATTGTCGCAACCCAAATGGATCGAGAGTGATGCTGTCCATGAGCATCTAATTTCTGAACTCGGTGGCGTCGTTCCGAGAGCTGCCTGGGGCGAGATGGCGTACTTTTACAATCCTGGTTCTCGGTTCTCACGGGGCACCTATTTCGCTACGATCAAGGATCGGAACGGCGAGAATGATCGCGCCTCCGATCTTGATCGAACCGAGGTTTGGCGGCTTAATATCGGAGTTTCAAAAAAGACCTATCAGAGCCTCTTCGGCCCGCCTCCGCCGCGTCCTGACAAGGGCGGCGTAATCGACGGTCCTTGGGACTTTACCAAGCGCGATGTCTTGATGCCGCATCCCATCTACGGATGGATGTCATGGATCGCTGTATTGTCCCCGTCCGAAAAGACATGGATGCAATGCATCCCGCTTCTGGCCGACGCGCACGGGCGAGCGCAAGAGACATTTACCAAGAGATTGCGGCACAGGAACGCCGCCCGTTCCGGCGCGATCGATACCGCCTGAAAGTTCCGAATTGTGACCGCCCAGCAAGTAAATTCCCCCGGCTTGCAATACGAGCGTGTTGATCCCATATATTCCGAGTTGGCAATAATTTATGCGCGCTAGGGTTTTCAGGATTTTTTCTCGCAATCTTTAGTATTCGCCATCGACCACAAAATACCGTAGCGTTTAGCGTTGCGAGTTTCAGACTTCATTCTAGAAAGGTTTTCCCATGGCTACGGGAACAGTGAAATGGTTCAACGCTCAAAAGGGCTTTGGCTTCATCGCGCCAGATGACGGCGGCGCCGATGCATTCGTTCATATCAGCGCGGTCGAGCGCTCCGGTCTCAACGGATTGGACGAGGGCCAGAAGGTCAGCTTCGAGCTCATGTCCGATCAAAAGAGCGGCAAGATGTCGGCCGAAAATCTGAAGACGATCGCCTGATCATTCGAGCAGAATAAAACCGCAGGCCCGCCGCGAGGATTGAGTCTTCGCGGCGGGCCTGCAAGCGCAAGCGCCCGGAGGCTTTGGATACGGCGATATTTCGTCAGGCCGCCGAATGCCGCGGCGAAAGGGGAAACCGAGCATGCCGATCATCAATTTCGATCTGCCGGCAGATCTTTTCTGGGCGAGATCCGCGCGTCGCGTGGTGCCGAAGGGTGGCGTGGCCCACCGGCGTTTCGAGACGCTCGCCGAGGGCATATGTTTCGTGGTCGAAGAGGATCAGGCCGAGCGCTACGGCGTATCGATCGACACGGACGAAAATTCTTTCTCCAAGGACGAAATCGAAGCCCTGTATCGAAGCGAGGGTTTTTCGGCCTATCGGGAGAAATCTCAGGGATCGCCGTCGGCGAAACCATAAGCCCCTCGCGGGCTCACGCATGTCACCTGATGCCGAGCGCCACTGTGCCCTCCCGTTTCCTCAGGGGACGCCTTCCTCGTCATTGAGCGGCCGCAGGAGTTCGGCAATGCCCCGCGCATCCGTCGGTGCGCCGACGCGTTGGTTGCCCGGCACTGATCCCCCTATCGTTCCAAATTCTTCGCCGTGCCCTTGGCCTTGTCGAGCTTGGCGGATTGCAGGTCGGCGTCGGCGAAATCCGCACCGTCGAGATTGGCGCCGTCGAATCTGGCACCCGCCGCCTCGATGCGCCGCATGTCGGCGCCTTCGAAATTGGCATCGGTGAAATTGGCGAACTCGCCGGCCGCGCGCGACAGGTTGGCGCCGGAAAAATCCGCGCCGGTCAGATCGGCCGAGTTCAGGACGCCGCGCATCATGCCCATCGACTGATTGCGCATGTCGGCGGAAAAATCCGCGCCGCTCATGTTCGCGCCGACCATCGAGGCGCGTGTGAAATCGCTGGCAAGTCGCGCGCCGGACAGATCGGCGCCGTCGAATTGGGCATCGATCATCTGCGCCTGAAACAGATTGGCCCCGGATAGATTCGCGTTGGTGAAGACGGCCTTCAGCCCCCAGGCTTGATCGAGCTTGGCGCCAACGAGACTGGCGTCGGACAAATCCGTGCCGTTGAGATAGGCGCTGGTCATGTCGGCGCCGTCGAAATTCAGCCCCGAGAGATCGAGGCCGTTCAGCGCCTTGCGGTTGAGATCGGCGGGCTTGTCGGGCGTCGCCTGGCTCAGCAGTGCCTCGACCTCGGCCCGGCTCATCTCCGCTTCGGTCATGCGCGGCGAGGTCAGGTCGAGCCCGCTCATCATGCCCTGCGCGGCCGCCGGCGCAGCCAGCAGCATCAAGGCCAGCAACGTGAAACCAAGCGTTTCCACGAATTTCCGCATGAACATCCTCCTGGATGGTCCGGTGCCCACCTCCAACTTGCACTCGAAAGGCGCGCCGTCAAAACGCATCCGATTGATCAGCATCGCTTGGCATCGCCGGGTTTCGCCTTGACCCGTGGGCGCGGCTCACCATGATTGCGGCGATGAGCCGTCTCGACGAATCCCCCGCCGTCTCCAACGTCGCCGAATACAGCGTCTCGGAAATTTCCGGCGCGCTGAAGCGGACCGTCGAGGATACGTTCGGCCATGTCCGGGTGCGCGGCGAGGTCTCCGGCTATCGCGGTCCACATTCCTCCGGCCACGCCTATTTCAGCCTCAAGGACGACCGGGCGCGCATCGACGCCGTCATCTGGCGGACCGCCTTCGCCAAGCTCGCCTTCAAGCCCGAGGAAGGGCTGGAGGTGATCGCCACCGGCAAGCTCACCACCTATCCCGGTTCCTCGAAATACCAGATCGTCATCGAGACCATCGAGCCGGCCGGCGCCGGGGCGCTGATGGCGCTCTTGAACGAGCGCAAGCGCAAGCTCGAGGCCGAAGGGCTGTTTTCGCCCGACCGCAAACAGCGCCTGCCCTATCTGCCGCGCGTCATCGGCATCGTCACCTCGCCGACCGGCGCGGTCATCCGCGACATCCATCACCGCATCGCCGACCGGTTTCCGGTTCGGCTGATCGTCTGGCCGGTACGGGTTCAGGGCGAGACGTCGGGAGACGAGGTCGCGCGCGGCATCGACGGCTTCAACGCGCTGGAGCCGGACGGCGCGATCCCCCGGCCGGACCTGATCATCGTCGCGCGTGGCGGCGGCAGTCTGGAAGACCTGTGGGGCTTCAACGACGAGGCGGTGGTGCGCGCGGCCGCCAGCTCGACGATCCCGCTGATCTCGGCGGTGGGGCACGAGACCGACTGGACGCTGATCGACCATGCCGCCGACCGGCGCGCGCCGACGCCGACAGGCGCCGCCGAAATAGCCGTGCCGGTGCGGGCCGAACTGCTGGCCAACCTCGCCGGTCTGCACGCCCGGCAGGCCGGCACGATCTCGCGGCGGCTCGATCAGGAGCGCAAGTCCGTCGCCGCCACGGCCCGCGCCCTGCCCTCGCCCGATATGCTGCTGGCGCTGCCCCGGCGCCGGCTCGACGAGGCCACCACCGCGCTCGGCCAATGCCTGCGCGTGGCGATTTCGGAAAAGCGCCGGCATTATGGGGACATCGCGAGCCGGCTGTCGCCGTCGCGCCTCGACAGTCTGGTCCGGGACAAGCGGGCGGATCTGCGCCATCACGAGGCCCGTGCCGCCCATGCCCTGGAGATAAAGCTTCATGATCTGCGGCAGCGTTTCGAGCGGACGGCGGCGGGGCTGCAGCCGCATCAGATCAAGGCCCGCAGCGAAGCCGCGCGGCTGCGACTGGCCACGCTCGGCGAGCGGCTGTCGGCGGCGCAGGCACAGGCGACGGAAGCGCGCCGGCAACGGATCGCGGCGGCATGGCGCATGGCGGACAGTCTCAATCCGCTGCGCGTGCTGGAACGCGGCTATGCCATCATTCGCGGCGACGACGACCAGCCGATCATCCGCGCCGCCGGCCTGACGCCGGGCATGGTCTTCAAGGTGCAATTTGCTGGAAACGAGCGGCGCTCGGCCGTCGCGACCGGAGACGGCGAATTGGGCACTGGCCCCGCGGCCGCGACCGGCGGCGCGATGGTCCAGGACAAGCCAAGCCCGCGCCGCCGCCCGGCGGCGAAAAAGCCGACGGAGGGCCAGGGCTCGCTATTTTGAAGACCGTGGACCTCATCCGAAGATTGCCTTGGCTCTCTCAGCTCGGGGCCAGAGTCTCAGCGCGGCCTACCAGCGAATAGTCCCACAGGTAAGCGCTTGCACAGGTCGCGGCAGCATTCGTTTATGGCCCGACTTGGTGGATTCAGGCCGAACCGCGCGAACGCGCGCACGACCAGCGGCCAAGCCTCATCGCAGAAGTCTTGCTCAATTTCCACCCCAATTTTCAATGCGTCCGCGACGGAGAGACTCCGCCCGAAGCCCTCGCGATTGTCGATACGGTCCTCGGCGCCTTTGCCGTTCACAACGGCCTCATTGGCGTCGATAACGAGATCACGGCGGCGCGAGATGTCGAGGTTGGCATGAGAGTTCATGGTTTCGCTCCAATGGTCGAGAAACGACTAACGGGAACAGGAACGAAACGTGGGCAACTGAATTGCCAATTATCTAAAATACCCCTTGCAGCGAGCGCGCGCAAGCTTTGGCCACCTCTCGCCAGGGCCATGGCGGGTGGAGCCGCAGTGCCTCTCGAAAGACTTAAAAACGAGGGGAACCGGATCGCAAAGAGCGCGACATAAAACGCAGCAACGACAGGGCTGTCGGTTCCGCAAACTTCGATTCTAATAAGAAGAAATGGTACGGTTGGGTGGTCTCGAACCACCGACCTCCGGAGCCACAATCCGACGCTCTAACCAACTGAGCTACAACCGCACGGCGGACTCTCGTCCGCGCCAAGGTGCAGATAAAATCTTTCGCCGTCCTACGCAAGCCCGGATCGTCGATCGATCACGGCAAAACCCGGCTGCCGAGACAGGCCGGGTCTTCCTCGTGCGCATGGCGGCGGCGGGGCGACAGGCGTCCCGCCAGCATTTCGACGTCCTGATTACTTGGCGTTCTTCTGCGCCTTCTGGAAGGCGTCGCGACCAGGCTTCATCATGTCCTGCGCGACCGACTGGGTCAGCGCCTGCATGTCCTTGCTCTGATCCGTGGCCAGTTCGATCTGCTTGCGGACGTATGCGGTCTGCATCTCGATGACCTCGGCGAACGACTTGGCCGACATCATCTTGTCGAGATGCTGGAAGCCCGTCTCGGCATTGCTGCGCAGGGCGTCGATGGCCTTTTTCGACAGCTGGAGCGAACCCTGATGGGCGTTCTCCATCGTCGATTCCAGCGCCTTGGTCGCTTCGTCCGCGGCGGACTTCATGCGGCTGTAGGCTTCCTTGGACTGCTCCATCGACTTCTGCGTCATGGCGCGGAAGGTTTCGGACATCTGCGACGGGTCCATGCCCATCATCGACTGGGTGTTCGGCATCGCGAACGGATCCTGGTTGGTTTTCGAGTCGGCCATGTGACTGTCTCCTGTTGTTGGGGGTCGCCCGAAAGAGTGCCGGCGACTGCTCATTTATATAGCAATTGAATTTGTGCAGTGCAACATAATGGGCGAATCTTTTTCGCAATTGCGAAGCCATTAACCGTTAAACGTGACGAATGACCCCAAAAGCCGGAAGATTCTGGATTCGGCGGGAAGGCCCTATTATGAATCCTTTCTTAAGATCGGCTCTGGAACCGTGCATGATGCGTTAAGGCGTGGAGGCGCGGCAAGCTTGAAAGCGTTGCCCATGGCGACATCGATAGTGCCCGTCGCGATTGCGATCATGGCGCATCCGCATGTCCGCGAAGCCAATTTTGCTTCGACGGCTCTGGCCGTCTTCTCGTCCGATCTCACGCAACTCCTCTGGGTCAATACCGCCGGGGCGCGCCTCCTGCAACTCGATGCGGCTGGGCCGCAGCCGGCGGATACGCCGTTGAACACCGCGCCGATCCGCCAAATTCGCGCCGCGGGCCGCATGCTGGCAGCCGCCGGCCGCGCCAAAGCGCTGGTTCGCCAGCCCGGCGGCGGGCTGGGCCCCCCGGCGACCGCCGAACTCCAGTCGGTTCCCGGCGGCGACACGCTCGGCGATGTCGTTCTCGTCACCGTGGCGGGCCCGCAAGACCAGACGGAGGCGGCCGAAGCGGCCAACCGGCGGCTTCTTGCTGAAGCCGGCCCCGGGATTGTCGCGATCTCCTCCACGGATGGCGATGTGATCGTCGACGATGCCGCGGAATCTGCGGGCGAAACGCCCGATCCGGAGACGCTCGCCGCCTTCCGCGTCTCGGGAGAGGCGCATCGCGTGATCACCCGCGAGGATGGCAGCGTCCTGATTCTGGCCAAGCTTGCCGACGAGCGTGTGCTCGTTTGGGCCGGCACCGGACCGGAACGGCAAGAAACGGTGGCCGATGCGCGAACCGGCGATGCCGCGCCGACGATCGGTGGGGCGGAACAATCCTCAGCCGCGGCCCCCGCGCCGGAGCCACAGGCCGATCCGGAGAACGACCGATCCCATCAGATCGGCAAGACGGGGATGAGCGCGCTGCTCCAGCGCTGGTACTTCAGGAACCGCACTGGCGAAGCATCGTCGCACGAGCCCGAAACGGCGGCGGAACCGAGCGAAGTCGACATCGCCAAAAATACTATCGATGTGGCGGCAGAAGAAGGCGAAGACACCGCCGGAGTGGCAGGAGACGACCGCGTGGTCGCGACCTCCGATGCCGACAGCCTGACGCCAGAGCAAAAGGACGAGCCCACCGCCACCGACGGCTACTCCTCCCATGATGGGGATGCCCAGACCGCCACTAGCGAAAGCACGCTCATGCCATCGCCGGGTCCGCAGCAGCCCTACGATGCCCATGCGGCGGCGGCTCCCGCTCCCCGCCCGCTGCGATCCAGCTGGGGCACGCCGGTGCTCCCGGAACCGGAAGCGGCGTCGACGGATCAGGCACCGAAGAGCGACAGTCGCGTCGATGAAGGACCATTGCCCCCGCCCGAACCGGTGACCGACACCACCGGATCGCCGCGCCGTGAGCTGACAGGATCGATGCCGTTCGGCGACGGACCGGAAAGCCGACCTGTTGCCTTGACCGGCGAACTGGAGGGGCCGGACCACCGCGATGCGGAAGCGCCGTTCGTACCCCGCCTCGATGTCGTTTCGGTCCGCTTCGTCTGGCGCATCGACAGCGAGGGGCGGTTCCGCTCCCTGTCGCCGGAATTTGCCGCGGCCGTCGGCCCGCGTTCCTCCGACGTCATCGACCGCAGCTTTCACGACGTTGCCGCGGCCTACCGGATGGATGCCGATGGCGAGGTCCGACGGCTCCTCGATCGCCGCGACACCTGGTCCGGCCGCACCGTCTTCTGGCCGCTGGAAAACACCGACAAGCGGGTTCCTATCGATCTCGCGGCGCTTCCCGTCTATGCGCGCGACCGCAGCTTCGACGGCTTCCGCGGCTTCGGCATTGCCAGGCTGGCCGATGCCGTCGAGGATCCCGAAGCGATTGGACTGCGTCTGGGCGCCGTCGCCGGTCTGGCCGATGAAGCACTTGAGGAATCACTCGCCGATGAAGCCGTCGGCAGATCGCGTGAGATCGGCGGGGGCGCCCTGCTGAAACGGTTTTCGTCGGAGGAGCGCGATGTCTCCTTCGGGCGCCGCGATCCGGCCGATCGACCGGACACGGCCGCCGAACGCGATGTGCCGAAGATCATCCGCCTGGAGGAGCGCCGGCGTCCCAAGGACGGCGATCTTAGCCATGACGAAGAAGCGGCGTTCCGCGCGATCGGCCAGACCCTGGCCCACGAAGACGCGCCCAATCGACTCGAGCAGGCGATCCAGACGGCAACACGGCGCATCGACGAGTTGGAGAATGCTCGCGCCAACGGGCAGGCATCCGCCGAGGCGGCAAACGATGCCGGCGGAGCGTCCGATCCCGAAGACGCGATGACGCCCCCGATCCCGAAGGCGCCGGTCGAGGGCGCAGGCGACCCAAGCCAGACGCCGGTCGAGGCGGTCGTCGATCCCGGCTGTGACGACGGTGACGATCCCGACTCCGCCGACATGTTGCCGTCGGACAAATCCGTCCTGCTCGCGGAACTGGCCACCGTCTACGCCGAGCTGCCGCTGCCTGTCCTGGTGCAGGTCCGCGAGGACCTCATCTATGGGAACCGCGAATTCCTCGATCTGACCGGCTACGAAACCGTCACGGCGCTGGGCGACGCCGGCGGGCTCGCTCATCTGTTCACCGATAGCCCGGAGCCGGACTCGGAGAACGAGGCGCTCACGATCCGGCGCGCGAGCGGAGAGACGATCGCCGTTCGCACGCACATGCAGCGCTCGACGATCACCGGGCGCTCCTGTCTGGTGATGTCCTTCTTCACCTCACAGCACGTCAGCGCGGCCACCATGCGGCACGATTCAGCCGGGGTGAACGAGCCGGACACGGCGACCGACGACCGCGAACACGAGACGCTGCGCCAGGAGGTCGAGGACCTGAAGGCCGTCATCGACACGGCGGCGGACGGGTTGGTTCTGCTCGATGTCGCGGGCAACATCCGCTCCATGAACGGCTCCGCCCATAAGCTCTTCGCGATCGCCGAGGGTGACAGCGCCGGCCGCCCCTTCATCACGCTCTTCGCCCACAAGAGCCAGAAGGCGACCAACGATTATCTGGAGAATCTGCGGCACGACGAGGCTCCGTCCGCCGACGACGAAGGTCGCGAGGTCATCGGCCGCGTCGCGGAGGGTGGCTTCGTTCCGCTGCTGCTGCACTTCGGCCAACTGCCGGGCGGACGCGGCTGGTACGCCGTCGTTCGGGACATCTCGCATCGCAAGCGGGTCGAGGAGGAATTGATCAACGCAAGGCGCGAGGCCGAGGCAGCGAGCCTCCAGAAGAGCCAGTTCCTCGCCAATATCAGCCACGAGCTGCGCACGCCGCTCAACGCCATCATCGGCTTTGCCGACGTCATGGCGACGGAATGCTTCGGTCCGATCGGCAATGAGCGCTATCTGGAATATCTCGACGACATCAAGCGGTCCGGCCACCACGTGCTCGATCTCGTCAACGATCTGCTCGACATCACCAAGATCGAGGCCGGCAAGCTCGATCTCGCCTTCGAGGCGGTCTCGCTGACCGAAGTGATCTCCGATGTCGTGGCGCTGATGCAGCCGCAGGCGAACCGCGAGCGCGTCATCGTGCGTTCCAACCTGCCCTCGTCGGTGCCGCCGGTGGTCGCCGACAACCGCTCGATCCGCCAGATCGCCATGAACCTCGTCTCGAATGCTATCCACTTCACCCCGGCCGGCGGTCAGATCATCGTGTCGACCAGCTATTCGCCGGGCGGCGACGTCGCCCTCAGGTTCCGCGACAGCGGGATCGGCATGAGCGAACGCGAGATCGAAATCGCCATGATGCCATTCCGGCAGGTCAATCCGGGCGCGCGCCGACGCGGGGAAGGCACCGGCCTCGGCCTGCCGCTGACCAAGGCGCTTGTCGAAGCCAACCGGGCCACATTTGCGATTTCCTCGACCCCAGGCGAAGGGACGCTGGTCGAAATTCTGTTTCCGCCACAAAGAGTTCTGACCGACTGAGCCGCTTCACGACCCTCCCGCTTTAGAATGATTCAACATTAGAATACTTCTAAACCATTGATTTTATTCATTATTTTTACCCAAACCTCTTGTATTGACCAAGCCCATGCGGCATGAGTGCGCCGGGTCGCATCCCCAGGCGGCTCTTTCACCGCACACGGGCGGGTTCGGTCGCTTCGATAGGATCTGCCCGTTCCGACCAGCCCAAGCCGCGTGAGGCGATCGCCTCCGCGGATCGAGGAGAGTTTTGATGACGAAGCGTTGTTTGCCGCGGCTCGCGCGCGCCCTGACCCTGTCCGCCGGCTTCATTGCCGTGTCCTTCGCCGCGGCGACCGCCAACGCTGCGGACGTCAACATCTATACCGCGCGCCAGCCGGAGCTGATCCAGCCGCTGCTCGACGCCTTCACCGAGGAGACGGGCCTGACGACGGCGACAATCTTTCTCGACAAGGGTCTGGAAGAGCGCATCGCCGCCGAGGGGGCCAATTCCCCGGCCGATCTCATCATGACCGTCGACATCGGCCGGCTCGACGCCGCCAAGCAGGCCGGAGTGGTGCAGCCGGTGGACGACGCGGCGCTGGCTGAGAATATTCCGGCCGAATTCCGCGACGCCGGGAACGAATGGTTCGGGCTCACCGCCCGCGGCCGGGTCGTCTATGCCTCGAAGGAGCGGGTCGACGTGGACCAGATCACCTACAAGGACCTCGCCGATCCGAAGTGGAAGGGACGGCTGTGCGTGCGCTCGGGCCAGCACCCCTACAATGTCGCGCTGATCGCCGCCTATGTCGCCCATTACGGCGAGGACGCGGCGCGCGAATGGGCCGCGGGCCTGCGTGACAACCTGGCCCGCCGCCCGGAGGGCGGCGACCGCGACCAGGCCAAGGCGATCTTTGCCGGCGAATGCGACATCGCGCTCGGCAACACCTATTACGTCGGCAAGATGATGACCAACGACAAGGAGCCGGAGCAGAAGGACTGGGCCAACGCCATTAAGGTGATCATGCCGACCTTCGACAACGGCCTGACCCATGTGAATATTTCCGGTATCGCGCTGGCCAAGAACGCACCGAACAAGGACAACGCCCTGAAACTGATGGAATTCCTGTCGGGCGACGAGGCGCAGCAGATCTATGCCGAGCTCAACTACGAATATCCAGTCAAGCCGGGCATCGCGACCTCCGATCTGGTCAATTCCTTCGGCGACATGAAGCCGGACGACATGTCGCTCGCCGAGATCGCCAAATTCCGGGCCAAGGCATCCGAGATCGTCGACGAGGTCGGCTTCGACAACGGACCGCAGAGCTAAACGCGAAGCCGAAACGGGTCACAACGAGCACCCGGCGCCCGGGCGGATTTCCGCTCCGGGCGCCGAGCCGTTTCATCGCCGGCGGCGGCCTGCTAAGCCCTGTGGCCAGTCGCGATCGATTCCGGTTTTGCCGGGCCGATCGCGTTTCGATCGTTCATCGCAGGATTGACCTTCCCGCCGCATGTCAAACGCCGCGCCACTTTTAAAGCCGATCGTCCGGAACCGCCTGCGTCTCAAGCGCGGGCGCGACCGAGGTTACCTCGTCGGCGCGACGGCGGTGGCGCTGACGGTGATCCTGCCGCTGGTCGCGCTGGCGGTCATCGCGCTGTCGGGAACATCGACCAACTGGCGGCATCTGGCCGAGACGATCTTGCCCGAGGCTAGCCGGATAACGCTGCTCCTGATGCTGGGAATCGCCCTCGTCGCCGGCTCGATCGGCGTGGTGACGGCCTGGCTCGTCGCCAGCTTCCAGTTTCCCGGAAGGCGGATGTTCGCCTGGGCGCTGGTGCTTCCGTTGGCGGTGCCGACCTATATCGCCGCCTACAGTGTCGTCGAGTTTCTGCATTTCGCCGGCCCGGTGCAGACCGCGATCCGCGACATCTTCGGCTTTCAAAGCTCGCGGGAATACTGGTTCCCAGAGATCCGCTCGCTCGGCGGCGCGATCCTGATCCTGTCCTCGGTGCTCTACCCTTACATCTTTCTGACCGTGCGGCTGGTGTTCGTCATGCAGGGCCGCAAGGCCGGCGACGTGGCGCGCACCCTCAGCGCCTCGCGGGCCGCCGTGTTCGTCAAGATCCTGCTGCCGATGGCGCGGCCGGCGATCGCGATCGGCGTCGCGCTGGCGCTGATGGAAGCGGTCAACGACATCGGCGCGGTGGAGTTTCTCGGCGTCCGCACGCTGACCTTCGCGGTTTATTCGACCTGGCTCAACCGCGGCGATCTCTATGGCGCGACGCAGATCGCGCTGTTCATGCTCGCCGTCATCGTCTTCCTCGTCCTGGTAGAGCGCTTCGCCCGGCGCCAGCAGCGCTTCACCATCCATCGCGGCGACCGTCCGCAGGAAGGCCATGAGCCATTGCGCGGCTGGCGCGGCGCGCTTGCCGCCCTCGCCTGCGCCGTCCCCATCGCGGTCGGCTTCGGCATCCCGATTCTGGTCCTCGGCGGCTTCGCCTTGCGACGGCTCGATCAACTGGCCGATCCGCAGCTCTGGCGCGCGCTCGAACATACCGTCGTGATCGCCACGGCGGCGGGTCTGGCGACGGTCGGCGCGGGTTTCGCGATGGCCTACGGCATCCGCCTGACCGGCAGCCGGCGGCTGGCGGCGCTGGTGCGGATCGCCGCCCTCGGCTACGCGGTGCCGGGCACCGTGCTCGCCATCGGCATCCTGATCCCGCTCGCTGCCTTCGACAACGCCGTCGATGCCGTGATGCGCGACTGGTTCGGCATCTCGACCGGGCTGCTGCTGTCGGGCTCGGGCTTTGCCATCGTCTATGCCTGCTTCGTGCGGTTCATGGCGATGGGCCACGGCGCTATCGAGAGCGGCTTTTCCAAGCTGTCGCCACATCTCGACATGGCCGCGCGCACGCTCGGACGCGGCCCCGGCGGGACGCTCCGGCAAATCCTGCTGCCGCTGATGCAGCCAGCGCTGCTGACCGCGTTCCTCCTGGTCTTCGTCGATGCGACCAAGGAACTGTCGGCGACGATCCTCCTGCGCCCCTTCGACTTCGAGACGCTGGCGACCTTTGTCTACGCGCAGACCTCGCGCGCGGCCTTCGAGGACGGCGCCCTGGCGGCGCTGATGATCGTCATGGTCGGGATCGTGCCGGTGGTGCTCTTGACCCGCTCGATCCTCAAGGAGACCGAGCGGGCGTGAGGGCGCGGCCGATCGGCGGCGTCGAACACCGCAGGTTGGTATTAGCCAAGGCCAAACAGAAGATACCACGCGACGCCAGCGACGGAGGAGGCGGCGAGCACCTTGATCATCCCGATCCGAAAGCCAAGGACGGCGATGGCGGCGGCCAGCGAAAGGACAAGGGCCGGGCCATTCACGCTGCTCCACACCGGCAGATCGATCGTCCCGCCTAGTAGGGATATCTCGCGCACCTTGCCGAACAGGACATGCAGGCCGAACCATACGGCGAGGTTGAGGATCACCCCGACGACGGCCGCGGTGACGGCGGCCAGCGCCGCCGAGAGCGCCCGGTTGCTCCGCAGCTTTTCGATGAACGGCGCGCCGAGGAATATCCACAGGAAGCAGGGAACGAAGGTGACCCAAGTGGTCAGAAGGCCGCCCAACGTTCCCGCGACGAACGGATTCAGCCCTCCGGGGTCGCGAAAGGCGCCGAGGAAACCAACAAACTGCGTCACCATGATCAGCGGCCCCGGCGTCGTCTCCGCGAGGCCCAATCCGTCGAGCATTTCGCCGGGCGCCAGCCAGCCGTAACCGTCGACGGCCTGCTGGGCGACATAGGCAAGAACCGCATAGGCGCCGCCGAAGGTCACGACCGCCATCTGCGAGAAGAACAGGGCGATGTCGGTGAAGACGTTGCCGGCGCCGAGGGTGAAAAAGAGCAAGGCGACCGGCGCGAGCCAGAGCGCCAGGAGCACGCCGGAAACGCGGATCGCCCAGGCCAGGCTCGGCCGGGCGTGAAGCGGAATCGTCTCGCCCAGCGCCGAGTCCGCATCGGCAAGCGGTGCTCCCTTAGACGTCCCGTGTCCGCCGCCGACGAGGAAGGCGCGATGCCCGGCGCAACCGCCGGCAAAGCCGATCGCCCCGGCCGCCAGAATGATCAGCGGGAACGGTACGTCGAAGTGAAAAATCGCGACGAAGGCCGCCATGGCGATACCGAGCATCCACCGATTCTTCAGCGCCCGCCTGCCGATCCTGACCACTGCCTCGATGACGATCGCCAGCACGGCCGCCTTCAGCCCGAAGAACAGCGCGCCGACGATACCGACATTGCCGAAGGCCGCGTAGACCCAGCTCAACGCCATGATGCTGACGAGGCCGGGCAGCACGAACAGCGTGCCGGCGACGAGGCCGCCTTTGGTTCCGTGCAGCAGCCAGCCGACATAGGTGGCCAGCTGCTGCGCCTCGGGACCTGGCAGAAGCATGCAATAGTTCAGCGCGTGCAGGAACCGGTTCTCGCCGATCCACCGCTTCTCCTCGACCAGAATGCGGTGCATCACGGCGATCTGCCCCGCGGGGCCGCCGAAGGAGAGCGCGGCGATGCGCGTCCAGACCCGTGTGGCTTCGGCGAAGGATATGCCGTGGCCCTGCCCCAATGCCGGAGAAGGCGGCTCGCCGCGGAGACTGTCCATCATCTTATGTGTTCCGATCGGCGATTGGCGGGAAGCCGCCGCTTAGAGCGCCGGGCTTCCATTGAGAGGCACAAGGGACGCTCTGGCACTTTGATTGTGCACCGGAATGATCCAAAAATCGGATTCCACTTTTTGATCCGATGCTCTAGCTCGCCAGTTCCTCCCGTCCGGCGAAGTCGTGCAGCGCTTCTGGGTTGGCTAGCGCCTCCTTGTTTTTGACCTCCCGGCCCTCGACCACTTCGCGCACGGCGAGTTCGACGATCTTGCCGGATTTGGTGCGCGGGATGTCCGCGACCTGGAGCACCTTCGTCGGCACATGGCGCGGCGAGGCGCCGGCGCGGATCGCCGATTTGATGCGCTGGGTGAGTTCCTCGGTCAGTTCGATCCCATCAGCGAGCCGCACGAACAGGACGACGCGCACGTCGCCGTCCCAGGGCTGGCCGATGCAGATCGCCTCCTGCACCTCGTCCATCTGCTCGACGATGTTGTAGATTTCGGCGGTGCCGATCCTGACCCCTTGCGGGTTGAGCGTGGCGTCCGAGCGGCCGTGAATGATGATGCCGCCATGCTCGGTCCATTCGGCGAAGTCGCCATGACACCACACGCCCGGGAACTGGTCGAAATAGGCGTTCTGATACCGTTCGCCGGTCGGATCGTTCCCGAAGCAGACCGGCATCGCCGGGAACGCTTTCGTGCAGACGAGATCGCCCTTTTCGCCGCGCACCGGCTGGCCCGCCGCGTCCCACACGTCGACCGCCATGCCGAGGCCCGGCCCCTGGATCTCGCCCTCGTAGACCGGGCGCCAGGGAACGCCGAGGACGAAGCAGGACACGATGTCGGTGCCGCCCGAGACCGAGGCGAGATGCACGTCGGCCTTGATGCCCGCATAGACGTAGTCGAAGCTCTCCGGCGACAGCGGCGAACCGGTCGAGGCCAGCATCTCGACCGCCGACAGATCGTGCGTGTCGATCGGCGTCAAACCTTCCTTGCGGGCCGTATCGATAAATTTGGCGCTGGTGCCGAAGAACGTCGCCTTCTCCTCGGCCATGTAGTCGAAGATGACATTCGGGCCGGGGTGGAAGGGCGAGCCGTCATAAAGCAGCAGCGTCGCGCCGGTGGCGAGCGCCGAGACCAGCCAGTTCCACATCATCCAGCCGCAGGTAGTGAAATAGAACACCCGGGAACCCGGGCCGGCCCCGCAATGCAGGCGGTGCTCCTTCAGGTGCTGGAGCAGCGTGCCGCCGGCCGAGTGGACGATGCATTTGGGGATGCCCGTCGTGCCGGAGGAAAACAGGATGTAGAGCGGATGGGCGAAGGGCAGCCGCTCGAAGGCGATCGTCGCCGGCGCGAAAGGGGCGAGGAAGGCGCCGAGGGCGACGCCGTTGGTCACCTTGGACGCGACCGCTTCGGCCTGGCCGAGATAGGGAACGACGACGGTTCGCAAGGGCCGCAGTTCCGCGGTGATCGGGCCGAGCTTGTCGGCGATCTCGATGCCCTTGCCGGCGTAATAATAGCCGTCGACCGTCACGAACAGCTTCGGCTCGATCTGGCCGAAGCGATCGAGCACCCCGCGTTCGCCGAAATCGGGCGAGCAGGAGGACCAGACCGCGCCGATCGACGCACAGGCGAGCATGGCGGCGATGGTTTCCGGCATGTTCGGCATCATCGCCGCGATCCGGTCGCCCGCAACGACGCCCTCGGCGCGAAAGGCCTGCGCGAGGCGCGAGACGAGGTCGGTGAGCTCGCCCCAGCTCACCCGCCGTTGCACCTTGTCCTCGCCGCGAAAGACGATGGCGTCGCCGTCCGAAGGCCGGGCCAAAAGGTTTTCCGCGAAGTTCAGCCGCGCGTCCGGGAAGAAGCGATCCTGGCGCATCGAATCACCCTCGGCGAGGATGGTGTCGCCCCGATCGCCGACGACGCCGCAAAAGTCCCAGACCGCCTCCCAGAACGCCGGCCTGTTGTCCACAGACCATTGATGCAGCGCCTCGTAGTCGGCGAATTCGCGGCCCTCGCGCTCGCCGGCCATGACCGCGAACGCCGTCATCGGATGGCGCGCGACGCGCTCTTTACCGGGTGTCCAGAGCAGTTTGCCGCCCATCGTCTATCCTCTTCATGACCGCCCATGCTGGTGCCATAGCGCTTCCTCGATGGCAACGATCAGCGCGGCGTCGATCATTGGCCCGATGGACCGCGACCGGGGCGGCCTTGGCTTTGCGCCGCGCCGGGGTCTAGAACGGACAGAATTGAAGAAGGAAGCTTCGTGACGCGCATTTCTCCCCGGGACCGGCTCGAATCGCGCCCCGAACCCTCGGGCGAAAGACCACGGTTCAAGCGCCTTTCGCGTATTGCGGCCGCGATCGCGGTCCTGCTTGTCCTGATCGCGCTTGCGACCACGCTTCCCGGCCTTGCACTGGGTTCAGACGTAGCGCGGCAAGCCGTCGTTGACCGGCTGGAACGCATGACCGGCGAACCCGTCACCATCGAGGGTGACATTGCGTTCTCGCTGCTTCCCAGAACCCGGGTTGTTCTGGACCGCGTGCGCATCGGAAGCGCGGGTTCGCTCACCATCGGCCAGATCGTCGCCGAGCTCGACCCCATGAGTGCGTTGACCGGGACGGCGAACATCTCGCGTCTGGTGCTGATCCGGCCCGGCATCAAATTGGTGGCAGACCGGCCGAATGCTGACGCGGCGCGGTCACAAAGCGACCCCAAGCCGCGGCAACTCGCCAAGATGCTCCTCGGTCGGATCGAGGGATTGCGACGCATCGAGATCCGCGACGGGATCGTCCGCCCCCATCCGCGGATGCCCGGCGGAGACGTCAGCGATATCGACCTGATCGTGGCTCGCGCGTCCGCCGGGGCCGCGCTACGCCTGTCCGGTTCGTTCCTGTGGAACGGGCAGACAGCCGATGTGGATATCGATATCGGCGCCCCGGACGCGCTCATGGCCGGCGGATCAAGCAACGTCGACATCAACCTGTCCTCGCCGCCCTTGACCGCGAACTTCGACGGAACCGCAAGCCTCGACAGCAACGCCACGATCAACGGCAGGATCAAGCTGACGGCGGCTTCGCTGCGCAGCGGAATCGGGTGGTTTGCCGACCCCGACTTGCGAATACCGGATATCGGGCCGTTTTCGCTGAACGGCGAATTGCTGCTCGCCGGCCTCCAGGCCAATCTGCAGCAGGCCGACATATCGATTGCCGGCAGCCAGGGGCATGGCGCGCTGGAGGCGAGTTTCGCCCCGGCGACGCCGGTCGTCGGCGGCACGCTGGCTTTTGCGAGCCTTGACTTCAGCCCGTTTGCCCGTGCCGTCCTGCCGCTGCCAAACGATCCCTTCGATCTCAAACGGCCGATCGACATTGAATTCGCCAGGGCGGTGAAGCTCGACATCCGGCTGTCGGCAGCGCAGGCGAAGGTGGGTCCTGTGCCGCTGACCGATGTCGCGGCGATCGTCAGGCTGGGCGAGGGCCGGGCCGAACTCGATATCGGCGACGCAGCCGTCTTCGGCGGCCGCAGCCAGGCTAACCTCGTCTTCGACGCCAATCCGGCGACGCCCTCAGCGACAGGTCATCTTTCCGCCACCGGGGTCGATACCGCCAGCTTGCTGAAGGCCCTGAAGGTCGAAACGCTCGCCATGACCGGGCGCTCCAGCCTTTCCGCCGACGTGACGGCCCCTTTCCGCGACTGGGCATCCATTATTGGTGGCGCCCGTATCGACGCCGAATTCGTGTCACGCGACGGGACGATCCGCGGTTTTTCTCCAAAGGTTTTCACCTCATCCGGGACGCGGCCACTCGCCGACGGTCTGACCGGGACCACGGTTCCCTACACGGCGCTTGAGGCAAAAATCGCTACGGCCGGCGCCAACGTCCGTTTGAATGGCCTGACGATCGAAAGCAGCAACGGCGTCCTCGCGGCCTCCGGAGACCTGTCGGTCATTGATGGCAACGTCGCCATCCGCGGGCGGTACGATTCCCAGGCGGCCAAGACCGCCTCCTCCCAAGCCGCGTTCACCACATCGAAACCGATTGCGTTCACCATCGGGGGCAAATGGCCCAACCCGGACGTGACGACGCAATAGGCTGACGATCCGCTCTGACACGTATCGAACGTGATGACCGGAAGATCGAGCGAGCTTGTGGCCGGCGTCCGACAATCGGATCGAAAACGTCGCATGTCTGGCAAATCCCTCGCCGACGCCCTCTACCGCGCGCGCCGCCGGATCGCGCCGATGCTCGCCGGAGCGTTGATGATAATGGTGAGCGGGACGGCATTCGCCGCACCGCCAACGGCCGAGGCGAGCGCCGATCCGAGCGCATGCGTCGGCCGCTATCACGCATCGCTCATCGCCATCGGACAATCCGAATACCCGAAGATCAAGACGGCCCGCACGATCGCTTTCAAGGGCGACGACAGCCTGCCCGGATCGCTGATTTTCGCGCCGCCTTCCCAGCCCCGCGACTCAGATGAGATGGCGGCGCTGCGGCAGGCTACCGCCCAGGCACGTGCCCGTGGCCGCGCCGCCTGGCTCGCCAGTGCCGACAAGCGCTGGATCGCCGACCGGATCGTGACCGAACTCGGCGAATATCTCACCCAGGACGAATCCCCGTATCTGTGCGGCGGCGTGCCCGATTATCTCGCCACGGTGCGGAGCTTCGCCGACCGCATCGCCTCCGCGCCGGCGGAACCCGCCGAGCACCTCACGGTTCAGCGCGAGGTGGTCCGGCGCGCGATTCGCCAGGCTTTCGCCGCGATGCAGCCGGTGCCGGCGCCACGTTTCGCGCCGCCGGAAAGAGGCAGCGACCTTTTCGCCGGGCTTCGCCCCTCCAAGGACGCCGGGCGTATGACCGCGTTCCTCACCCCGGCCGCGCATTCGACCAGGAAGCGGGTTTACGGGCCGGTGATCGATCCCGATCTGCCACCGCTCGCGATGGCCGAGGTGACGCCGCTGGCGAGCGACCGCAACCGGCTCGCCGCGCTCGACGGCCTCGTCGCCGCCGCGCGAGCCGGCGGGTTCGCAACTCCGCCGAAAGGCGAGGTGGCGGTAACGGGCTCGGTCGGCGAAACGCGCCGTGCCCTGGAAACCGGGACGCGCCCGGTATTGGTTAGGCTGGCCGCGTTGAAGTCCCTGGTCGTCGGCAAGCAGGCCGCGATCGGCGACCCGCTGGTCCGGCGCGTGCTCCTCCCGGCCTTCGCCGAGATCGAGGCGCTCGACTATCTCGCCCACCGCCCGGCCGGCGGCGACCCGATGCTAGCGGCGATCGAAGCGACCCTTGACGCGATCGAGGCGGCCCATGCGAAAGCCTGCGACTGCGCCGACTGACCCGTCTCAGAGCATCGGATCAAAAATTGGAATCCGGTTCTTGGATCATTCCGATGTTCAATCAGAATGGTAGAGCCTCCTTTGTTCGTCCAAAGGGACGTACGGCTCTCTACCCACCTGCCGCCAACCGTTCGTCCCGGCGTCTGCGCACTTCACGGCGTTTGGTAACCAGCGCCGCGGCGATGACGCCCACCGCCACGACCGCGACGAGAAGCGTGCTGACGGCGTTGATTTTCGGCGTGACGCCGAGACGGACCTGGCTGTAGATCTTCATCGGCAGGGTCGTGGCGCCAGGGCCAGAAGTGAAGCTGGCGATGACCAGATCGTCCAGCGACAGCGTGAAGGCGAGCATCCAGCCGGCGGCGACGGCAGGCCAGATCACCGGCAGGGTGATCAGGAAGAAAGCCTTCCAGGGCGGGCAACCCAGATCCTGCGCCGCTTCCTCCAGGCTCCTGTCGAAGGTCACCAGCCGCGACTGAACGACCACGGCGACGAAGCACATGGAGAAAGTGACATGGGCGATCGTCACGGTCCAAAAGCCCCGGTCGAAATCGAGCGCCACGAACAACAGCAGCAGCGACAGGCCGGTGATCACTTCCGGCATCACCAGCGGCGCATAGACCATGCCGGTGAACAGCAGCCGGCCGCGAAAATCGAAGAACCGCACCAGCGCCGTCGCCGCGAGGGTGCCGAGGATCGTCGCCAGGCTCGCCGACAGGAGCGCCACCCGAATGGTGACCCAGGCGGCGTCGAGGAGCGCCTGATCGTTCCATAGCTCCCGGTACCAGACCGTCGAGAATCCGGCCCAGACCGTCACCAGACGCGAGGCGTTGAAGGAGTAGATGATCAAGAGGACGATCGGCAGATAGAGAAACGCGAAGCCGAGAACGACCGAAACGATATTGAACGGGCTCCAGCTCTTCGACATCAGGCGTTCCCGGTGGCTTTTGCCTGCGCCCGCTGAAACCAGACGATCGGCAGCACCAGGGCGAGCAAGAGAAGGATCGCCACCGCCGAAGAGACCGGCCAGTCGCGGTTGGAGAAGAACTCGTTCCACAAGGTCTTGCCGATCATCAGCGTGCGCGAGCCGCCGAGAAGGTCCGGGATGACGAACTCGCCGACGGCCGGAATGAACACCAGCATGATGCCGGCGATGACGCCCGGTCGCGACAGCGGGAAGGTGATCGTCCAGAACGCCTTGACCGGCGGACAGCCGAGATCGTTGGCCGCCTCGACCAGGCGATGGTCCATGCGCTCCAGCGAGGCATAGATCGGCAGCACCATGAACGGCAGGTAGGAATAGACGATGCCAATATAGACGGCGAGATTGGTGTTCATGATGACCAGCGGCGAGGAAATCACGCCGAGCCACATGAGGAACTGGTTGAGCAACCCGTCGGTCTTCAGGATGCCGATCCAGGCGTAGACCCGGATCAGGAAGCTCGTCCAGAACGGCAGGATCGTCAACAGCACCAGGATCGGCCTGAGGCCCCGCGGCGCTTTCGCCATGCCGTATGCGAGCGGATAGCCGACCAGCAACGTGACGGCGGTCGCGATGGCGGCGATCCTCAGGCTGGACAGATAGGAATTGATGTAGAGCGGGTCGCCGGCCAACCACCGGTAATTGTCCAGCGAGAACTGTTTCAGGTTGCTCCAGAATTCGGGCAAGCTTTCCAGTGGAAAGGCCGGCAGATAGGGCGGCTGCGCCAGCGCGATCTGCGACAGCGAAATCTTGAATACGATGAAGAACGGCGCCAGGAAGAAGACCAGCAGCCAGAGAAACGGGAGGCCGATGACCAGCTTGCGGTAGAGCCGACCGGTCCTCGTCGGAAACGGCTTCGTCGCGGATGCCGCCTCGACCGACATCATCTAGTTTCCCAGCACTATGCCGGCGTCGGCCGGAAAGGTGAGCCACACCTCCTCGTCATAGCCGATCGGCTCGTCCGAGCCGCGCGCCGCGTTGAGCGTCGCGGTGCGGACGATGTCGCCGCTTGCCAGCTTGACGTTGAACAGAGTCATGTCGCCGAGATAGGCGATGTCCCAGACCTCGCCGCGAAGGGCGTTCACCTGTTCGTCCACCGGCGCGTGACGGGACAGGCGCAGCTTTTCCGGCCGGATCGCGAAGAAGACCGTCTCGCCGGGTGTCACGTCGAGGCTGCTTTCGGCTTCGATCGTCGCGCCGGTCTTCGCCGCGATGCGGGTCACGCCGTTGCGGCTATGCTCGACCTCGCCTTCCAGGATGTTCACGCTGCCGATGAAATCGGCGACGTAGCGTGTCGCAGGCGCCTCGTAGATGATCTCGGGCGTTGCGACCTGCACGACCTTGCCCTCGCGCATGACCGAAATGCGGTCGGCCATGGTCATCGCCTCCTCCTGGTCGTGGGTGACGATCAGGAAGGTCAGATGCATTTCCTGCTGAAGGTCCATCAGCTCGAACTGGGTCTCCTCGCGCAGCTTCTTGTCGAGCGCGCCGAGCGGCTCGTCGAGCAGGAGCACCTTCGGCCGCTTGGCCAGCGAGCGGGCCAGCGCCACCCGCTGCTGCTGGCCACCCGAAAGCTGCTGCGGCTTGCGGCCCGCGAAGCCGTCGAGCTTCACCAGCTTCAGCATTTCGGCGACGCGGTCGTCGCGCTCGGATTTCGCCATACCGTCCTGCTTCAGGCCGAAGGCAATATTGGCGGCAACGTCCATATGCGGGAACAGCGCGTAGCTCTGGAACATCATGTTCACCGGCCGGCGGTGCGGCGGCATGCCGATGAGGCTCTGGCCGTCGAGGCGGACATCGCCCTGGCTCGGTTCCTCGAAGCCCGCCATGATCCGCAGGAGCGTCGACTTGCCGCAGCCCGACGGCCCGAGCAGCGCGTGGAATTCGCGCTGGTAGATCGTCAGCGAGAGATCGTCGACCGCCTTGAATTCACCGAACCGCTTGGTGACGCCGTCGAACGCGATCAGCGGCGTTGCGGACGGCTCGTTCCAGGGCTCGAAGCTGCGGCGAATATTGCCGAGGGATTTTTGCGCGCTCGCCATCACCGTCCGAACCAAAGCCTCATGTGCCCCCGGCGGCGAGCGCCGGGAGCGGCCATTGTCACTGACCGGTGGTGACCGTCGTGAACGCGCGATTGACCAGACGCTGGGTCCCCGCGTCGTAGGCCTCCTTTGTATAGAGCTTGGCCAGGGTGGCGTCGTCGGGATAGACGGCCTTGTCGTTCAGAATTGCCGGATCGACGAACTCCTGACTGGCCTTGTTGCCATTGGCGTAGACGACGTAATTCGTCGCCTTGGCGATCACTTCGGGCCGCATCAGATAGTTGATGAAGATGTGGGCGTTGACGGGATGCGGCGCGTCGGCCGGGATCGCCAGTTGGTCGAACCACATGCGGGCGCCCTCCTTCGGGATCGAATACTTGATTTCGACCCCCTGCCCGGCTTCCGCCGCCCGGTCCCGCGCCTGGAAGATGTCGCCGGAATAACCGTAGGCCACGCAAATATCGCCGTTAGCCAAGGCGTTGATATATTCCGAGGAATGGAATTTGCGCACATAGGGCCGAACCTTGAGCAGCGCGTCCTCGGCAGCCTGAATATCCTCGGGCTTTGTCGAATCCGGATCGAGGCCGAGATAATTCAGGGCAGCCGGGATCACTTCGGTCGCCCCGTCCAGCATCATGATGCCGCAATCGGCAAGCTTCTCGGCATATTGCGGGTCGAAGATGAGGTCCCAAGAGTCGGTCGGCGCGTTCGGAAGGCGCTCGTCAACCATTTTTTGGTTATATCCAATTCCCGTGGTTCCCCACATGTAATTAACTGAATAATCGTTGACCTTGTCATATTCGGCAACCCGTTCGGAAATGACATCCCACATATTGCCGAGATTGTTCAGCTTCGACTTGTCGAGCGGCTGCATCAGCCCCGCCTCGATCTGGCGCACCAGAAACTCGGTCGATGGCACCACGACATCATAGCCGCTGCCGCCTGCGAACAGTTTGGTGTCGAGAATGTCGTTGGAATCATAGACGTCGTAAACGACCTTGATCCCCGTCTCCTTGGTGAACTCCTCGAGGATCGAGTCGTCGATATAGTCCGACCAATTGTAGACGTTGACGACCTTTTCCTCCTGTGCGGAGGCCGCGCCGCTTCCGGCGGCGCCCATGGCAAGCACGGTCGCTCCGATCACTGCGATGGTTCGTCTCATCTGGTCCGACTCCCTATCCGAATTGAAAGACCGGTCATGCCGTCGGCAGGACCCGGTTCGCATCCTGATCGAGAGTTAAGAACATCGGCGAGCCGATTCCTAGTGGCTTGGATCGGGAGCGGCGGAAGAATTGCGGGGCGGCTATTGTCGCCTCGGTCGCATCATGAACCGCGCATCCGCCCCATAGGCGCGGAGGGCGCCGGGTGGCAGCGTCTCGCTGGCATCCCGAAAGCCGAAACGCGACCAGAACGGTACGGTGCCGTAGACCGACACCAAGCTCGCGCAGCGATAGGAGGAGGAAAGTTCGAGAAGCTGTTCCACGACAACGCGCGAATGGCCGGTTTTGCGGGCTTCCGGCGCGACGACGACATCATGGATATAGAAGCAGGCGCCCGGCTCGGGCAAGACGCCGAGAACGGTGGCGAGCTTCGGCGGCGGACCGTCCCGCCAGGGGTGCGCGACCACGTAGCCGGCAATCGGACCGTGCGCGCCGTCGGCGAGAACCAGGCATCCGCGCGGGTAAAGCCGCAGGCGGTCATGAAACACAGCCGCGTCCTCCGGCAGATCGGGATGGACGCGCTCGGCCAACGCAACGACACCGGCGAGATCGCCCGTGAGCATGGGCCGCCAGATGAGCTTCATCCGAGCATGGCAACGGAAACGCGCAAACTGGTGACGAACAGTGCGCGCGAGGCGTGGCGCAACGACAGCCGGCGCCTCACGCGTGATGCTTGGCGTACCAAGCAAGTACCAGGGCGGAGCCCAACATGAGGGCTGGCGCGCCGAAATATGCGAAAAGCTCGAAATTCGTCATCGGTCGAGCCTCCTCAAGAGCGATCGTCCCGCTGTATGTAGGAGATAACCTACGGCCAGGCAAATGAGCGAGCCCAGTGATCCTCCCGCCAAACTGACGACGGATGTCTGGAAGATGGCAGCAACGAGCGGAGCAACCCCGCCCGTGATGACAGTGCCGGCGGCCAGAATATTCAGGAAATTCGCGGTGAGCTTGAGACGCTCCCGATCACCCTCGGTCATTGCGTTCCGAGACCTTCCCTAAAACCGTTCTCACATCGTCAATGGACCGGATGGAAGGCCTCGATATCTGCTCGCCCTCACCGGTGTTTCTGGCCCTCGCCGTAGAACAGCTTTTCCCAGGCCTTGTGCGCCTTGTAGCCCTCGCGGATGAAGGGCGTGAACACCGCCATGTTCAACACCGCCTTGTTGGTGAGATTGGCCGGGAACTTCGTCGGCTTCTCGAAATCGACGAACAACACCACCCGCACCTCGTCAGAGTGGTTCCAGGCCTCGTGCTCATAGGCGTCGTCGAAGATCAGCGCCTCGCCCTCGCGCCAGTGGCGGGTCTGATCGTCGATACGGATACCGACCTTGTCCGGCGCGTCCGGCACGATCAGCCCCAGATGGAAGCGCAGCACGCCGTTGTAGGGACCGCGATGCGGCGGCAAGTGCTTGCCGGGCTCGAAGATCGAGAACATCGCCGATTTGAGACCCGGGATCTTTTGAAGGATGCGCCAGGTCTCCGGACATTGCCGGATCGCCTCCTCCGACTTGATGCCGTACCCGCACAGGAAGAACGTCTTCCAGTTCTGGTCCGACGAGATCGAACGGACTTCCGAGGAAATTTCGTGAAAGGCGGGAAGCTCGCCCTTACGCACCAGGATCTTGTCGAGTTCGGCGCGGATCAGCCGCCACTCCGCCTCGACCTCCCTGGCCCAGGGAAAATCGTCGGTGGGAAACACCGGCGGGTTGCCGACCGCCGAATGCTTGAGGTTGAGCTTTTCCGCACCGTCGACGAGGCGCTGGACCGATCGGGCGACGAACCCATCCCCTCCCATCGTGTCCTCGAGCCCTTCGGTCTTCTGGTTCTGCTGGCTGACGCTCTTGTCCATCGGTTCCTGCTTTGCATTCGTCGGCCAGGGCCGCGTTTCTGGTTCCGGCGGCCGACTTCGACAAGCCATGTGACGATCGTGTGACCGCCCGACGTGGCTCGCAAGAATTTGGGCACGTGCTACTGGAAATCAAACGCGCTGAGCCCGGTGACCATCTCGTCGAGGCCGAGCGGCCGGGTCAGGGGGGGCTCGGCGCGCGCAAGACAGCCTTGCCGCTCGCACAGCCGGCACGCCGGCCCGATCTTCGTCGCCACGGATTTCGAGCCGAGATGGCGGCCATAGACCGTCTCGTCCTTGAAGCCGATGTCGCAGCCGATCAGGATCGCGGTCCGCCGGGGGCGTTCCTCGAAACCCGCCTGCAGGCCCTCCAGGGTTCGCGCGAACAGCAAAAACTCCGCCCCGTCTGGCATTTCGGCGGTCTCGACCAAAATCTGCCCCGGCTGGGCGAACGCGGCGTGGATCGGTAGCTTGGGACAGCCGCCGCCGAAACGCTGGACCGGAAAGCCCCGCGCGCCGGCGCGGCGGAAGCGATTGCCGGCATTGTCGACCTCCAGCATGAAGAAGGGCACCCCCGGCGCGCCCTGCCGCTGCAACATGGTCAGCCGGTTCGCCACCTGCTCGAACGAGACCTGGAAGCGCCCGCGCAGGACGTCGATGTCGTAGGCCGCGCGCTCGGCCGCGGACTGAAAGGCGCCATAGGGCATCATCAGCGCATGCGCGGCATAGCGCAAAAGCTCGAAACGGCCGAGCCGCCGGGCCTCGTCGCTGGAAAAGCCGAAGGCCTCGGTCTCGGCGGCGATGACGTCGCCGAATGCGAGCTGACAGGCCTCCAGGGCGGTCTCGCGAATGCGGTCGGCCGGCGCCAGCCGCTCGGAGAGGAACAGCCGGCGAGAATGGCGATCGAAGCGGCGGCGCCAGTTCGGCATGGTCTGCACCGGCAGGACGCGCACGGCGACATCGTGCTCCTTGCGCATCCACGCTTTCAACGCGGCCATCAGATCGTCACCGGGGGCGAGAGCCTGATGGAAGCCTTCCGCCGCGGTCTCGATCGCCGCCAAATAGTTCGGCCTGGTTTCGAAGACCTCGCGCACCTCGTCGATCGGTAGCCGCGTGCCGGACAGCCGCGTCTCGCGGCCCTCACGCGCCAAAAGCTCGGACAGATCGGTCAGCCGTCCCTGCTGCTCGCGATAGGCCCGATGCAGCTTGACGATGCCGGCGGCGGCGTTCGGAGCCGCGTCGGCGATCTCCAGAAGCTCCTGTTCGCCCGGCAATTCCCCCGCCAGAAGCGGATCGGAGAAGACCACCTTCAATTCGTTGACCGAACCCCGCGATTCACCGCTCTGAAGATCGCTCAGGTCGATGTCGTAGGATCCCGATAGGCGCAGGATGAGCTGCACCGTCAGCGGCCGCTGGTTGCGTTCGATGAGGTTGAGATAGGACGGCGAAATGCCGAGCCCTTCGGCCATCGCCGTCTGGGTCAGGCCGAGCCCGTTGCGAATGCGCCGGATGCGCGGCCCGGCGAAGATCTTGTTCTCGGCCATCAGCGGCGGCCGTTGACAGCCGGCGCGGCACCGGCGCCGTCGGCCCTACAGGATTCGCTCCCTCGCCGATGCTGAAGCGCAGCGTGGCTCAGGCGCCGGTCCGCAGACCGCCTGTACGCTTGAGGCAGGCCGGGCCGGGACCGCGCATGTAATAGCGCTCGGGGTGATAGCTCGGCCGCAGCAGGCCGCGAACCACATGGACGTAACGCACCAACACAGAAACCGTATTCATTTTCCGCTCCACCGGTCGATCGACCGTGTCTCGTGACAGAGTTGGAGGATCGCAGGAAAAGATTGAGATTCATGGAATCCGTGGCGAATTTATGTGGCGGTCGAAGAGCTTAGGGGCAGGAGGCGCGCAATTTCGAAGCCCCGTTGCGCGGCGGACACAGATATCCGGGCCGCACTGGAGGCACCGAGCCCACCCCATAGCAATATTACAATATTTACATATTTACAAGTGCGTATTGTGAAAGCTGCGACAAGACGACCCGAATTGCATTGATCCCGTTCAGATGCTTGTAGACAAGGCTTTGCTGCGGTGCGATCTCAATCATCAGATGCTGTCAAGATTATGTCAAAGATCTCACCCGGCAGCGATCGAGCAAAGAGGACCCTCGCAATGACTGATTTTTACAATCTCGTTCCATCCGCTCCGGAAGGCCGCTTCGACAACATCACGCGGGATTACTCGGTCGAGGACGTGCAGCGCCTGCGCGGGTCGGTGCAGATCAAGTATACGCTCGCCGAGAATGGCGCCAACCGGCTCTGGCAGCTGATCCATTCGGATGACTTCGTCAATTCGCTCGGCGCCATGACCGGCAACCAGGCGATGCAGCAGGTGCGCGCCGGTCTCAAGGCGATCTATCTCTCCGGCTGGCAGGTCGCAGCCGATTCCAACACCGCCTCCTCCATGTATCCCGATCAGTCGCTCTATCCAGCCAACGCCGCGCCGGAACTTTGCCGGCGCATCAACCGCACCCTGCAACGCGCCGACCAGATCGAGCACGCCGAAGGCGAGATGTCGGTCGACACCTGGTTCGCGCCGATCGTCGCCGACGCGGAAGCCGGCTTCGGCGGCCCGCTCAACGCCTTCGAGATCATGAAGGCCTTCATCGAGGCGGGCGCCGCCGGCGTCCATTACGAGGACCAGCTCGCGTCCGAGAAGAAGTGTGGGCACCTCGGCGGCAAGGTGCTGATCCCGACCAAGGCGCATATCCGCAACCTCTCCGCCGCGCGGCTCGCCGCCGACGTCATGGGCGTGCCCTCGCTGGTCATCGCCCGCACCGACGCGGAAGCCGCCAAGCTTCTCACCTCCGACATCGACGAGCGCGACCGGATGTTCGTCGATTACGACGCCGGCCGCACGGCGGAAGGCTTTTATCGGGTGAAGAACGGGCTCGAGCCCTGCATCGCCCGCGCCATCGCCTATGCCGACTATTCCGACCTGATCTGGTGCGAGACCTCCAAGCCCGATCTCGACCAGGCGCGGCGCTTCGCCGAAGCGGTGAAGAAAGAGCATCCGAACCAGATGCTGGCCTATAATTGCTCGCCCTCCTTCAACTGGAAGAAGCATCTCGACGACGCCACGATCGCCAAGTTCCAGCGCGAGCTCGGGGCGATGGGCTACAAGTTCCAGTTCATCACGCTCGCCGGCTTCCATCAGTTGAACCACGGCATGTTCGAACTCGCCCGCGGCTACAAGGACCGGCAGATGGCGGCCTATTCGGAGCTGCAGGAAGCCGAATTCGCGTCGGAAGCGGACGGCTATACCGCCACCAAGCACCAGCGCGAGGTCGGCACCGGCTATTTCGACGCCGTGTCGATGGCGATCAGCGGTGGTCTGTCCTCGACGACCGCCATGGGCGAATCGACCGAGAGCGACCAGTTCAAGCCGGCAACGCCGGTCCGCGAAGCCGCGGAATAAACGCCAGACGGGCCGCATCGCCGTCGACGGCATCCGGCCCGCCCCACCCAGAAGCTTGGATCATCGAAGGCTGGCCCGCCGGACCGGCGACCAGCCAAACCTTGGAGAAGAACGATGAGCGCAGTCGCAAACGACCAGGAACGCCCGCGCACCCGCGTCAAGGAACGCGCCGAGGAGCAGTCGTCGGCCATGGACGATGCCCAGCAGACCGCGATCCGGATGCTGGCCAATGATTTGCACCGGCTCAATCAGTCGGTGATGAAAGCGGTCGAATCCGGCGTGTCGGTCGAGCTGGTCCGCTCCGCCCGCCACCATTCCGGCAACGGCAATTGGGGCGACCTGCTGATCCCGGTGGTCGTCAAGACGGAAGGGTGAGCTTTCTGCAAGCGCGATAGGACGGGCACCCTCGCGGGTGCCCGCCCTGCATCGGGCGATCGTCCGCTCGCCGTCCCTTCCCCCGCCTGCGCCGCAAGGCTATGCTGAACGTCCCAGCCGCATGGCGCCGAAGGACTGCATGGCCGACACTTCCAGCACAAAACCACCGCGTAGCGGCGTTCCCGCGCGCATCGATCGCCACAAGACGAAAGCCAAATCGGGCGGCAACGAGGCCAGTCCGATTCGCGGCCCGAAGATGGAGGTCAAGCGCGACCTCGGTTCGCTGCAGCTGTCGGCCGACGACCACCCCGCCTTTCTGCAGAGCAAGCGCGGAGTTGCGTCGATGTCTGAGGCCGGCGACTGGCTGCGCGCCCGCGGCATCGACGACCTGGAATGCATCACGCCCGACCTCGCCGGGGTTGCCCGCGGCAAGATGATGCCGGCGAAGAAATTCGTCGCCAACACCTCGCTCGCCCTGCCCTCGGCTTTGTTCATGCACACGATCTCCGGCGAATATCCGGAAGAGAGTGGCGAGTTCCGCTATTCGCCCAATGACGGCGATCTGAAGCTGGTGCCGGATCTGTCGACGCTGTCGCTGGTTCCCTGGGAGAGCGACCCGACCGCGCAGGTCATCTGCGATCTCGTCGACCAGAGCGGCGCGGCCGTCCCCTATACGCCCCGCAACGTGCTGAAACGGGTGATGGCGCTGTACGAAGCGCTCGGCTGGAAGCCGGTGGTAGCACCCGAAATCGAGTTCTACCTAGTTTCCAAGAATGTCGACCCCGACTATCCGCTGGTGCCGCCGATCGGCCGCTCCGGCCGCCAGATCCAGAGCGGGCAGTCCTACTCCATCGCCGGCGTCAACGAATTCGACGAGCTCATCGACGACATTTACGATTTCTCTGACGCGCAGGGGCTGGAGATCGACACGCTGATCCACGAGGAGGGCGCCGCCCAGCTCGAGATCAATCTGCGCCACGGCGATCCGCTGGAACTTGCCGATCAGGTGTTCATGTTCAAGCGCACCATCCGCGAGGCGGCGCTCGGCCAGGACATCTACGCCACCTTCATGGCCAAGCCGATCCAGGGTCAGCCGGGCTCGGCCATGCATATCCACCAGTCGGTGATCGACCGTACGAGCGGCCGCAACGTGTTCTCGAACGCGGACGGCTCGGCCTCGGAGCTGTTCTTTTCCTTCATCGGCGGCATGCAGCGTTTCGTGCCGTCGACGCTGATCATGATGGCACCCTACGTCAATTCCTACCGCCGCCTGACCTACGGCATGAGCGCGCCGACCAACAATGCCTGGGGCTACGACAACCGCACCACGGCGTTTCGTGTCCCGACCTCCGACCCAGCCGGGCGGCGGGTCGAGAACCGGCTGCCCTCCTCCGACGCCAATCCCTATCTCGCCATCGCGGCCTCGCTCGCCTGCGGCTATCTCGGCATGGTCAAAGGCCTTCGGCCCGACGAGCCGACGGACCGCACGGTGAACGAGGGCGGCGGCATCTCGCTGCCGCGCGGCCTGCTCGAAGCCGTCGCCGCCTTCGAGGCGGAGGAAGCCTTCCACGAGGTGTTCAGCCGCGAATTCGTCGGCACCTATGCCGGCATCAAACGCGGCGAGCACGAGACCTTCATGCAGGTCATCAGCCCCTGGGAGCGCGAGTTCCTTCTTTTGCAGGTCTGACCGTGACCCCCTATCAGTCTCCAATCGCGCCGGGCCGCTCCTGGTACGAGGACAGCGTCGAGCGCCCGGCCTATCCGAGCTTGAGCGAAAGCCTCGCTGTGGACGTCGTGGTCGTCGGCGGCGGCTTCACCGGCTTGTCGGCAGCCGTTCATCTGGCGCGGAGCGGCGTTCGCGTCGCCGTCCTCGAGGCGCATCGCTTCGGCGACGGTGCCTCCGGCCGCAATGGCGGCCAGATGGGCACCGGCCAGCGGCTGGCGCCGTCGGAGATCGAGGCGACCTACGGTTTCGAACGGTCGAAGGCCCTGTTCGACCTGGCCGAAGCGGCAAAGGTGCATCTCATCGATTTCGTCGCGGCCAACGGCATCGACGTGGACTATCGCCCCGGCCAGTTGTCTGTCGTCCACAAGCACCGCTATCTCGACGATTATCGCGCCGAAGTCGACGATCTGGCGACCCGCTACGACTACCCGCATATGCGCTACATGGACGCCGGGGAGACCGCCGAGCGGCTGGGCTCGACCCGCTATTTCGGCGGCATCCGCGACACCGGCACCGGCCACATCAACCCGATGAAGCTGGTCGTCGGCAGCGCCAGCGTCGCCGCCGAAGCCGGAGCGCTGCTGTTCGAGGGCACCAAGGTCGAGCGACTGGAACGCCGCGGCGGCAAGATCGTCGCGACGACGGCCGCCGGCACAGTGACCGCCGAGCGGGCGCTGATCGCGACCAACGCCTATGGCACGGGGCTGTATCGCGCGATCGACGCCCATGTGATGCCGATCGGCTCGTTCATCGGAGCCACCGAACCGCTCGCCGACCCCGACGCCATTCTGCCGGGCGGCGAGGCCTGCAACGATTCACGCTTCGTCGTGCGCTATTTCCGCAAGAGCCGCGACGGCCGGCTGCTGTTCGGAGGGCGCGAAGCCTACACCTCGGCGACCGGCGATATCGCGCGGCACATCGTCAAGCAGATCGCCGAAGTCTATCCGCAGTTTGCCGATGTCCGACTTACCCATGCCTGGGGCGGCGCCGTCGGCATCACGATGCAACGGCTGCCCTATGTCCGGACCCTCGAGCCGGGCATCACCACCATCGGCGGCTTTTCCGGCCATGGCGTGATGCTGGCGAATTTCGCCGGCCGGCTCTATGCCGAGCGGGTGACGGGCAAGCAGGACCGGCTCGCCGAATTCGAGGCGCTACGGATTCCGGCGTTTCCGGGCGGCCGGCATGTCCGCGCGCCCCTGCTGTTCCTGGCGATGACCTGGTTTTCCCTGCGGGACCGGATCTGACGCCCCCGACGGCTTGACGATTCGTGCCAAGGCGGCAGGTTCGTTGCCCGATCCGGGACCGGATCGTCTCCGCTGCGAGCGCATGTCCTTCATCGACAAATGACCGCGTGGCGGAAGTCTGTTTCTGCTACACTGTGGAGGCTGCCGAGCCGATGAGGGCTCGCTTCAATCAGCGGGGAAAAGGTCGATGAAGGAAAGCAAGGGAAAGTCGAAGAAGGAGCAGGCGCCGAAGCCGAACGCCTCCCAGCCCAGCCAGAAAGGAAATATCGCGACGCCGCCCAAACCGAAGAAGTAGCCGGTTTCCACGCGTCTACCGAATGGTCCCATGGACACCCTCGCGAGCAATCCATGCGCGGCCGTCGATCTTCGGCTGCGCATGGATCGCAGCGACACGGAAATCACAGTCGCGCACCGCGCATCATCTTGATCGGCGCCTGCGCCGACGTGTCGGCAGCGCGCGGCGAGGCCGTATTCGTTCAGAATACCGGCTTGATCATTGGCTGAAGTGCCCGACCTGAGACATAGGTGACGTTTTGTACCGGACACATGGGTAACACTTTTGGCTTTTTGCCGGAGGTGTTGA